>JAEEGG010004137.1_pt1 | contig 35431 bp, 26 predicted proteins | sample 9134161 | NCBI WGS metagenome assembly JAEEGG01 (sample SAMN16246543, study PRJNA631951) | gut metagenome | biome: gut microbiome; feature: rumen; material: CR-attached | host: Bos | place: Iran: Karaj | collected 2018-10
GTATGACGAGGTGAATACCCGTTGCAACCTGCCTGCACAGATTGATATCGAGGCAACAGAGGGTGCTGAGTATAAGTTTGTGATGGTGGCCAAGGGTGGTGGCTCTGCCAATAAGACCTACTTCTATCCCATGACCAAGGCTACGATCCAGAACGAAGGAACGCTGATCCCCTTCCTCGTAGAGAAGATGAAGAGCCTGGGTACAGCTGCCTGTCCGCCTTATCACATTGCCTTCGTGATTGGTGGTACATCAGCTGAGAAGAACCTGCTCACTGTGAAGCTCGCTTCGATTAAGTTCTACGATGGACTGCCCACCACAGGTGATGAGACGGGTCGTGCTTTCCGTGATATCGACCTGGAGCAGAAACTGATTAAGGAGGCTCAGAAGATTGGTCTGGGTGCTCAGTTCGGTGGTAAGTACTTGGCTCACGATATCCGCGTGATCCGTCTGCCGCGTCATGGTGCTTCTTGTCCGATTGGTATGGGCGTTTCTTGCTCGGCCGACCGCAATATCAAGGCTAAGATCAATGCCGATGGTATCTGGCTGGAGAAGATGGATGCGAACCCCACAGAGCTCATTCCTGAGGAGCTCCGTCAGCCTGGTGAGGGTGGCAAGGGTATCGAGATCGACCTGAACGAGGGTATCGATGCTGTTCGTAAGGAACTGAGTAAGTATCCTGTTTCTACCCGTGTAAACCTGAAGGGTACCATCATTGTGGCTCGTGATATCGCTCACGCTAAGCTGAAGGCCCGTCTGGATGCCGGTGAGGGTATGCCCGACTACTTCAAGAAGTATCCTGTGCTCTATGCCGGACCTGCTAAGACCCCAGAGGGTTATCCTTGTGGTTCGATGGGTCCGACCACTGCCAATCGTATGGATCCCTATGTGGATGAGTTCCAGGCCAATGGTGCTTCGCTCGTGATGATTGCCAAGGGTAATCGTTCGGACGTGGTGACAGAGGCTTGCAAGAAGCATGGTGGTTTCTACCTTGGAACCATCGGTGGTGTGGCTGCCGTTCTCTCACAGAGCAGCATCAAGAGCATCGAGTGCGTCGAGTATCCAGAGCTGGGTATGGAGGCTGTATGGAAGATTGATGTTGAGGACTTCCCTGCATTCATCCTCGTGGACGACAAGGGTAATGACTTCTTCAAGACACTGAAACCCTGGTGTCCCAATGCGAAGTAGACTTTTTACGATAGGTTTGATGCTGACGCTGGCTGTGATAACAGCTAGCGCTCAGCGTCTTTCTTGCTTCCCTCCTTCCGAGCAGGCAGGCACTCGTCAACAAACACGGTATAGTGTTCCTGAAGTGAAGACGTTCGATCCTCAGAAAACCTATCGCCAGCCTGTCATACTTGTCGCCTGTAGTGATGCCGACTTCTCGATGGCTGATCCAGTGAACTACTACCATCGCATTCTCAACGAGAAAGGCTATAACGAAGGCGTGGGGTTAGGTTGTGCAGCCGACTATATTCGCGACCAGTCTGAAGGGCGCCTCAATATCAAGTTTGATATCTATGGACCAGTGAAACTTGATTCTCTTAAAGCTGGAGGACATAGAGGCACTTATTATGGTGAAGGTATTAAGAGTGAAGCTGTTAAGAAGTTGTGTGAGACAGAGACAACCGATTTCTCCATCTATGACTGGGATGGTGATGGCGAAGTCGATCAGGTGCTTTTCATCATTGCGGGCTATACTGGTAATCTTAACAAAGGCTATACTTGGCCTAATACGGCCTGGGCCCTTGGAATGGAATTGCCTGGAGGTGTCAACGCAACGGTAGCGTCTATTACCTGTGAGTTGTGGAAGAACGACACCTCATGTGGTATCGGTACCATCCTCCATGAACTCTTTCATGCCCTGGGGCTACCGGATGTTTATCCTATGGGCTCTGCTACAGCTTTTTCTGCGGTAGATGAGTGGGACTTGATGGACGGTGGCAACTATACGAATTATGGCTGGTGCCCACCCAACCTCTCTACGATGGAGAAGATGGTACTCAAGTGGGGTGATCCTATTGAACTGACATCGGCCACTACTGTTACCGCCATGAAGCCTCTGAGTGATAGTGGGGATACATATATCATCCGTAATCCTGCGAATCGCGATGAGTATTACCTTATAGAGAATCGCCAACAGAAAGGGTGGGATATCGGCTGTCCTGGTAATGGCTTGCTGATCTTACATGTGGATTACGATTATGTCGCATGGATGGATAATAATCTGAACATTTCCGACACCCATTATCGTTACAGTCTTTTCCATGCCGATGGTAAGGACTATCGTTCCTGGGATCCTAAAAACGATGGTAAAGATGATAGTAAGTGGGCTGATGAGGGACATCTGCACAATAAGTATCTGAGCACATCGGCATATCCTTACACCAATCCTGAGACACTGGTGATTAACGCGAGTCTTACCAACGACTCCAATCCGGCTGCGACACTCTTCACAGCTAATACCGATGGTCTGAAGCTGATGTCGAAGCCCATCACCAATATCCAGATGGCCAGCGATGGCACCATCTCCTTCGATTTTATGAAGGAGGCCTCGGGCATCCATCATGTGCAGGCAGATGTTGATGACGCCCCTTGGTACGATCTCCAGGGGCGAAAGCTGTCAGGTAAACCAACGGGAAAGGGCGTGTTCATTCATGGAAATAAGAAGGTGGCTTTCTAAGCCACCTTCTTAATTTCTGAATACCAGCCCATCTCCGAATTCATCGATGATGATGGGTTTGGTGCGATCCACCTCATCGGCCAAAAGCTTCTTCGACAGGTCGTTGAGCACGAACTGCTGGATGGCACGTTTCACAGGACGGGCACCAAAGTCTGGATCGTAGCCCTGCTCAGCGAGGTAGTTGATGGCCTGAGGTGTACACTCCAGACGGATGCCCTGCGGCTCTAACATATCCGTTACCTTCTTCATCTGCAGGCGTACTACATCGGCAATCTGCTCCTTGGTGAGTGGCGTAAAGGTGATGATCTCATCGATACGGTTCAGGAACTCGGGGCGCATGGTGGCACGAAGCTGTTCACGCGTGGCGTTCGAGGTCATGATGATGATGGTATTCTTGAAGTTGGCCGTACGACCCTTGTTGTCTGTCAGACGACCATCATCCAACACCTGCAACAGGATGTTGAACACATCGGGATGCGCCTTCTCAATCTCGTCGAACAGCACCACAGAGTAAGGCTTACGGCGTACCGCCTCTGTGAGCTGACCACCCTCGTCGTAACCCACGTATCCTGGAGGCGCACCAATCAAACGGCTCACGCTGTATTTCTCCTGATACTCACTCATATCGATACGCGTCATCATCGTCTCATCATTGAAGAGATAGTCGGCCAGGGTCTTGGCCAATTCGGTCTTACCGACACCTGTGGTACCTAAGAAGATAAACGAGGCAATGGGTCGCTTAGGATCCTGCAAGCCAGCACGAGAACGACGTACAGCATCTGAGACAGCCGTAATAGCCTCCTCCTGACCAATCACACGCTTGTGCAGTTCCTCCTCCAAGTGGAGCAGTTTTTCGCGCTCACTCTGCATCATACGCGTCACAGGGATACCCGTCCAGCGTGATACCACTTCTGCGATATCGTCGGCGGTCACCTCCTCGCGCACCAGCGAGTCACCATTCTGAGCCGTAGCCAGTTGCTGTTGGATGGCCTTGATATCATCATCGAGCGCCTTCAGCTTCGAGTAGCGTATCTCCGCCACCTTCCCATAGTCGCCCTCGCGCTCGGCGCGCTCGGCCTCCAGCTTCAGGTTCTCCATCTCCTGCTTGTCCTGTTGTATCTTGTTGATCAGTTGGCGCTCGCCCTCCCACTTAGCGCGGAATTGTGTCTCCTGTTCGCGAAGCTCTGCGATGTCCTTATCCAGTTGGGCAATCTTCACATCGTCGCCCTCGCGCTTGATGGCCTCGCGCTCGATTTCGAGCTGAGCCAATCGACGTGTGATCTCGTCGAGTTCCTCAGGCACAGAGTCACGCTCCATGCGCAGTTTGGCGGCTGCCTCGTCCATCAGGTCGATGGCCTTGTCAGGCAGGAAGCGTTCTGAGATATAGCGCTCTGAGAGTTGTACGGCGGCGATACAGGCATCATCCTGAATACGAACCTTATGGTGGTTCTCGTAGCGCTCTTTCAAGCCTCGCAGGATGGAGATGGCTGAGAGTTCATCAGGCTCATCCACCATCACCGTCTGGAAACGACGTTCGAGGGCCTTGTCCTTCTCGAAATACTTCTGATACTCATTGAGTGTGGTAGCACCAATGGCACGCAACTCACCACGTGCTAAGGCTGGTTTCAGGATGTTGGCTGCATCCATCGCGCCCTCACCACCACCAGCACCTACTAAGGTGTGGATCTCATCGATGAAGAGGATGATGCGCCCTTCGGCCTTGGTCACCTCGTTGATCACGCTCTTCAGGCGCTCCTCAAACTCACCCTTGTATTTCGCACCAGCCACCAGCGCACCCATATCGAGCGAGTACACCTGCTTGTCCTTCAGGTTCTCAGGCACATCGCCCCGTACGATACGACCAGCCAGTCCTTCCACGATGGCGGTCTTACCAGTACCAGGCTCACCAATCAGAATCGGGTTGTTTTTGGTACGACGCGAGAGGATCTGCAACAGACGCCGGATCTCATCATCTCGTCCGATGACAGGATCGAGTTTACCCTGACGAGCTAAGTCCACCAGGTTCTTGGCGTATTTCTCCAAGCTCTGGTAGTTGTCGTCGGCACTCTGGCTCTGCACCTTTTGTCCCTGGCGCAGTTCCTGGATGGCCTTCTGCATGTCCTTCTCCGTGCAACCAGCATCCTTCAGAATACGGCTCGCTGTAGAGTTCACGGTTAAGAGTGCTTGTAGCATGGGCTCACACGCCACAAACTCGTCGCCTTGTTTGGTGGCGATCTCTTGTGCACGCACGAGTACATTATTACTATCACTTGAGAGATACGGTTGTCCGCCCTGTACTTTCGGCAGATGCTTGATCTCGCTATCCACGAGCAGCTCTATCTGCTGGGCGTTCACACCGAGTTTCTGGAAGATGAAGGTCGTTACGTCCTTCGCCTTCTCCAATACTCCTTTGAGTATATGTACAGGTTCGATGACCTGCTGACCGTTCATCTGGGCGGTATTCACTGCCGCCTGAACAGCCTCTTGTGCTTTGATTGTAAATTTGTCGAGTGTCATATTTACCTCCTTTTTTACCTTCTTTCTTTTTTACTTTTTTACCTTCAAGAGGTGTGCCGAGGGAATAAATGCTGACAAAATGACGTAGATTTATGTCAAATAGTCATGCCCTATACAAAAATCCATATAAATGGGGATTGCACAGGTCAGAGAAACGTTGTACCTTTGCAGCCGCAAACAATAGGTATATAGTAATATGATTAAGAAATTTTTTTTCTGTAGCGCTTTTGCAGTCTTGGCTCTGAACGTTCACGCTGAGGTTGTAGAGGAACTTGCAGATTCTTCTAAGGTGATCGACCTCGATGAGGTAGTTGTGATATCCCAGCCCAAGGAACAAGTGCGTCTGCGCCTCCAGCCAGTTAGTAGTAATGTGTTTGGTAGCGAACAGCTGCAGCAGTTGAATGTGCATGATCTGTCGCAGTTGTCAGATTATGTGCCTTCATTCACCATGCCGTCGTATGGTTCGCGCCTTACCTCTTCGATGTATATACGTGGTATCGGTTCGCGTGTCAACAGTCCTGCCGTAGGTATCTATTACGACAATATCCCCCTGATGTCGAAGGCGGCTTTCAATAACCATTTCTATATGTTGGATCGTGTGGATATCCTGCGTGGTCCTCAGGGCTCGCTCTATGGTCAGAATACCGAGGGTGGTCTGGTGCGTATCTACTCCAAGAACCCCATGAACTATCAGGGTACGGATATCCGCCTGGGCATTGGTACTGGTCTGTATTCGAACGTCGAGGTGGCCCATCACCATCGTCCGTCAGACAAGCTCGCTTTTACGGTGGCTGGCTTTTATAGTGGACTGAAAGGCTTTATCAACAACGATAACTTCAAGGAGAAGAACGACCTTGCCAACGAGGCGGGTGGTAAGGTACGCCTGATCTGGCAGCCTACAACGAAGTTGAAGTTCGACTGGACAGCCGACTATCAGTATGTGAATCAGAATGGCTTTGCCTATGGTGAATTCCATCCCTTCGATTATCTGCCTGAAATCTACAGCAGTTCGTATGTGCCAGCAGATACAGATGTGAAGGATCCTGCCACAACCATCATGAACGGTTATAAGCGTAACATGTTCAATACAGGTGTGAGCATCGGCTACAATACGGAGCGCCTGCTCTTTACCTCCACCACCAGCTACCAGTATCTCAACGATGCCATGCTGATGGATCAGGACTATATGACGCCCGACTATCTGCAACTGCACCAGTATCAGAAGATGAACGCCCTGACGCAGGAGTTTGTGCTCCGTTCGCACGACAAGAGTATCTGGCAGCATGCTACGGGTATCTATGGTAGTTATCAATGGCTCCACACCGATGCCCCTGTGTCCTTCGGCGATGCCATCACAGGACCTATCGGCAATGCCATCACCAACGCCATGCGTGGTGCCATGCAGCAGAGCATGTACCCCCGTATGTATCAGCAGATGCTTGAGCAGATGTTAGCTCAGGGCATGCCCCAGGCTGTGGCTGAGAAACAGGCTCAGGCTGCTGCTGAGGCCGCTTTGCAGAAAACCCTTGATGGTATATCCATGCGTGCTGAGATGGCTGTGCCAGAGAGCTTCAAGACCCCCTCGATGAACATAGCTGCCTTCCATGAGTCGAATATCCTCTTGGGCGATCACTTCAAGCTCACGCTGGGTCTGCGCTTTAATATCGACAAGGTGAAGATTGAGTACGACGCCTTAGCTTATATGAACATGACAGGTGGTACGGCTGAGCGTCAGGCTACCTATCACCTCACATCGCACGTGGTCGATTCGCGTCAGAAGACCTTCACCCAGCTGTTGCCTAAGGTCGGACTCACCTACAGTCTCGATCGTAACATAGGTAATATCTACGCCCTCGTGTCGAAAGGCTATCGCGCTGGCGGTTATAACATTCAGATGTTCAGCGATGTGCTCCAGACAGAGCTCAACGCCCATCAGCAGGATGCCATGCGTGGTGATTACGATGTAGAGCACACCCCACAAGACTATGATTATATCGAAGAGACCATCAGCTACAAGCCTGAGGAGAGTTGGAACTACGAGATTGGTACCCACCTGAACCTCTTCGGCGGCTCTACCCACTTCGACCTCGCCCTCTACTACATGCAGATCCGCAACCAGCAGCTCTCTGTCATGGAGCCTCATAGCAACTACGGTCGTATGATGGTGAACGCTGGTAAGAGTCACTCCTGTGGTCTGGAGGCTACCCTGCGTGGAAAAGCCATCGACAATGCCCTCGATTGGGGTGTTACCTATGCCTATACCAATGCCAAGTTCGACGAGTACGATGAAAGCGAGGAGCATTATACGCCCTCTTATAGCTCTGATATGATCCTCGTAGATGCTATGGACTACTCCGACAACTACGTCCCCTTCGTGCCCCAACATACGGTAAGCGCCATGCTCGACTACCACATCGGACAGTTCACCATCGGTGCCAATATGAATGGCCAGGGCAAGATCTGGTGGGATGAGGCCAACACCTACTCCCAGAAGTTCTACGCCCTCGTAGGAGCGCATGCTGACTACGACTTCGGCCCCGTCCTCGTTTCCCTCTGGGCTCGCAACCTGACCAACACGCATTACAATACCTTCGCTGTCGCCTCAAGCGCTGCCGGAGGCCAACGTTACTTCGCCCAGCGAGCCACTCCCATTCAGCTCGGCCTGGACGTGAACATCCACTTCTAAACAATCATCCCTCGGCAACTGCCGAGGGATTCTTATTCTCCCCTCCTGAGTTCTTGGACTAGCTAGGCGAGCAAAGCTCGCCTACCCGTAGCCTTTCCTACTTGGGGGGAGAGATCTTTTTTATTTGGTAGTTTGCTCACTTAATCGTACCTTTGAGCTAACGCTCGAAGGTAGGCGGCATCTCGGAAATACAAAGAAAAACGAGTTTTCCTTTGGTATTTCGCTCGATTTGCACTATCTTTGTCCCCCAAAAAGGTTGCATGATGAAATTTGTTAGTTGGAATGTGAATGGTTTGAGGGCTTGCGAGGGCAAGGGCTTCAGTGATATTTTCCGTGAGTTGGACGCTGATTTCTTCTGTCTGCAGGAGACGAAGATGCAGGCAGGACAGCTGGATCTGAAGTTCGACGGCTACCAGAGCTACTGGAACTATGCCGAGAAGAAAGGGTACTCGGGTACAGCCATCTTTACGAAGCACCAGCCGTTGAACGTGGAGTATGGTATCGGCATCGACCTGCACGACCATGAGGGGCGTGTGATCACCTTAGAGATGGACGATTTCTTCTTAGTGTGCTGTTATACGCCGAACTCGCAGGACGGTCTGAAGCGCTTGGAGTATCGTATGTCGTGGGAGGATGCTTTCCGTGCCTATCTGAAGCGCCTCGACGCTGAGAAACCCGTTATCCTTTGTGGCGACCTGAACGTGGCTCATGAGGAGATAGACATCAAGAACCCCAAGACGAATCACATGAGTGCCGGCTTTACTGACGAGGAGCGCGAGAAGTTCAGCGATCTGTTAGCTTGTGGCTTTACGGATTCCTTCCGTTGGAAGTATCCTGAGGAGGTGAAGTACTCGTGGTGGAGCTACCGCTTCCAAGCCAGACAGAAGAATGTGGGCTGGCGCATCGACTACTTTGTGATATCAGACCGTCTGAGGGAACGCCTCGACGATGCAAAGATACATAATGACATCATGGGCTCCGACCATTGTCCCGTAGAGTTGACGCTTCGCTGAAAGAATCGCCCCGTTCGCTGAAATGATTTGGCTGGTAAGGGGGATCTGACTATCTTTGCAGCACCAAAACATGAAACAGATGACAGATATTCTGAACGAATACGACTCCATCACCCTCGACGAGATGCGTGGCATCAGGCTGATGAACAGGATCGACACCAAGTTTGTAACGACGGTGCCGACACTGTTGCAGTTGCTCGAGTTAGCTAAGGACGCGTATTATGTGCAGGAGACTGACTCGCTGAGGATAGCACCTTACTATACGCTGTATTTCGATACGGAGGACTGTGCGATGTATAACCGTCATGAGACAGGACAGTTAGACCGTCAGAAAATCCGTGTGCGTTCGTATGTGAATGCCGGATTGAGTTTCTTAGAGGTGAAGACGAAGAACAACCATGGACGAACGAAGAAGAAACGTGTGGAGGCGGTGGGCTTCGATCCTGAGAATAATTCTCAATTCTCAATCCTCCATTCTCAATTCTCAGATTTCCTGCATACCTATCTGCGCTATGAGCCTACGACGCTGATGCCGCAGATAGAGAACCGATTTGACCGTATTACGTTAGTGAACAAGGCGAAGACGGAGCGACTGACCATTGATACGAACCTGCGGTTCCATAACCTTGCGACAGGGAACTATCGGTTTATGGATCAGATTGTGATCATCGAACTGAAGCGCGACGGGTTGAAGCCTTCGCCCATCCTGCCGTTGCTCTGTAAGCTGAGGATTCATCCGCATGGTTTCTCGAAGTACTGCATCGGCTCGGCCCTCACCAACGAGGCCCTGCGACGTAATCGTATCAAGCCGAGACTGCACAGCATTGAGAAAAAGGTGAGAAGTTGAAAATTGAAGATTGAATATTGAAAATTGAAAAAGTAAAAAGGTAAATATATGGATTTTTTTAGTTTATCAAATGATTTCCTGATGATGTTCGTCCGCCTGTTGATTAACATGGTGGTGACGTGGTTTATCATCGACCGTATGTACTACAAGAAGAGTCGTCGGCGTGACTTCTACTTTACGTTCATGCTGATCTCTATCGCTATCTTCTTTATCGTGTTCTTTATGATCTTCGTGTTAGAGGATATGAAGGGCAAGACCTCGATGGGTGTGGGTATCGGACTCTTCGGCATCTTCTCGATTATGCGCTATCGTACGGATACAATGCCAGTACGTGAGATGACCTACCTCTTTGTGATCATTGCTCTGGCACTGGTGAACTCGGTGTCTGTGAACGTGCCGCTCTTCGAGATCATCCTCACGAATATCGTGATGATCATTGCCGTATGGATTTGTGAGATGCGCCTGAAGTCGCACCCCTCGAAGCTGATCCAGTACGACCGTATTGAGCTGATTACCCCTGAGCGTCGTCAGGAGCTGATTGCCGATCTGGAGGCTCGTCTGGGTGTGAAGGTGGAAAGGGTAGAGGTGGGCTCTATCGACTTCCTGCGTGATATGGCGATGCTCCGTGTGAGTTATCAGGGCGAGACAAATAGTGTAGACGAACTGCCTGCTAAGTTGTCGAAGGACCAGATTAAGGAATTTAATTAAGAAGGTAAGAAAGTAAAAGGGTAAAAAAGGATATGGATATGAAAAAATGTGTGATGAAGGTTCTGGGTAGGGGGCTAAAGGTTTTACCTTTTTACCTTTTTACCTTTTTACCTTTATGCGCTTCAGCGCAGAGTGATGACTTCGGATTGGACTTCTCGTTGGAGGCGCAGAAGAAGTTGTCGAAGCAGTGGTCGCTCTCGTTGGAGGGAGAGCTGCGTACACGTGATCATGCCAAGACCAACGACCGCTGGAGCGTAGGATTGGGCGTGGATTATAAGGTAGCTAAGTGGTTGAAGGCTTCGGCTGGCTATAATCTTCTGTTTGATAATAATTTGAAAACCAGCTATTTTGAGGCCACTGATGATGCTGTACTTGATGGCGATGCTGAGGTGGGCGATCCCAAGAAGTGCGCTAAGTACTGGGGCACGCGTCATCGCTTTAACGTCTCATTGACAGCCAGTCAGAAGTTAGGCGACTGGAAGTTCTCGTTGCGTGAACGTTGGCAATATACCTATCGTCCTGCCTATACCGTCGACGAGCGCTGGAGCTATCTGGATCAGGCCTATGACGGTAAGGAGAAGACGTATGATGGTAAGGGTAAGAATGTGCTCCGTAGCCGATTCCAAATAGAGTATGCCAAGAAGGGACTGCCTATTACGCCCTATGTCAACATAGAGCTGTTTAATGCCTGGAGTCTGCAGAAGACGCGTTATAGTGCAGGTATCGACTGGGATATTAACAAACAGCATACGCTGGGAGCCTTCTACCGTTATCAGAATGTTCGCAACGACGATGACGACAATGAGCCCAACTGCCATTTGTTAGGGTTGTCATACAAGTTTAAGTTCTAAGATAAATCCCCCGCCAATCGGCGAGGGATTCTTCTTTAATTAGCCATTAAAAGATTTCCCCTCCAGCTGGAGGGGAAACTTTATTAATTACATATCCTCGTAGGTATCGAGGTAAGTCACGTGGGTAACGAGGTATTCCTCGACACCATGCTTACCATCGGCACCACCGATACCACTCTTCTTCACACCAGCGTGGAAGCCCTGGATAGCCTCGAAGTGCTCGCGGTTGATGTAGGTCTCGCCAAACTCCAACTCGCGACAAGCCTTCACAGCCACATTCAGATCCTTGGTGAAGATGCTTGACGCCAGACCGTATTCGCAGTCGTTAGCCCAAGCAATGACCTGATCGATGGTCTCGAACTCAATCAGCGGGATGACAGGACCGAAGGTCTCCTCATGGATGATATCCATATCCTGGGTACAATTGTCGAGCACGGTGGCAGCATAGAAGTAGCCCTTCGTGCCTACGCGCTGTCCACCACAGAGCAGCTTGGCACCCTGCTTGATGGCACGCTCTACCTTCTCTGTCACACTCTCCAAGGCGCGTTGTTCTACCAATGGACCCATATCTACGCTCTCGTCGGCACAAGGATCGCCCACCTTCACGGCTTTCATCTTCTCAACGAGAATCTTCGTGAAGGCTTCCTTCACCTCCTTCTGGACATAGACGCGCTCTGCATTGTTACAAATCTGACCATTGTTGCCGATACGAGAGTCGACAATCCACTGGGCAGCACGCTCAAGGTCGGCATCCTTGCAGACAATGGCAGGAGCCTTACCACCCAACTCCAGACTGACCTTCGTGATGTTCTTAGAGGCAGCAGCCATGATGCTCTCACCAGCAGAGACAGAACCTGTGACGCTGACGATGTCGATCTTCGGTGAGCCAGCCATCTCATTACCGATGACAGAGCCCTTACCAGTGACGATGTTAATGACACCTGCGGGCAGACCCGTCTCAGCCACGACCTTGGCAAACTCAGTACAGTTCTCTGGGGTGAGCTGTGAGGGTTTGATAACGATGGTACAACCTGCAATCAGGGCTGCACCAGCCTTACGGGCGATGAGGAAGAAAGGGAAGTTCCAAGGCAGGATACCAGCTACGACACCAATAGGCTTCTTGGTGAGGAGGATGGTCTCGTTAGGACGATCGCTGGGGATGATCTCACCCTCGATATGACGGGCGAAGGTGGCCATATACTCAAAGTAGGCGATAGTGGCACCCACCTCGATAGAGGCCCATGTGCGGGTCTTACCCTGCTCGCGCATGATAATCTCCGTAAACTCCTTCTCGCGCTTCTTGATACCCTCGGCCATCTTCAGCAGATAGCCTGCACGCTCGATGGCTGGTGTCTTAGCCCAAGCTTTCTGGGCAGCACGTGCTGCATCGAGGGCACGGTTCACATCCTCGATGGTGCCTTCGGGCTGACGACTGATGACTTCCTCGGTTGAGGGGTTTAACACGTTGATCCACTGGCCATTCGAACTGTTACAGAACTGACCGTTGATGTACATCTGTAAATCTTTCATAAGCTGTTTTGTTTTAAGTAGATAATGATTAATATGTTTAACGTTTATAACGTTCTAAACCTTGTTTCAGGAATTGGATATAGTCTGTGATGTCTTCGTTGTAAGCGCGACTGGCGGCTAAGGGCTTGCCTTCGTTGTCGAGCATGACGTAGAACGGTTGGGCGTTGGCGCCAAACTTATGACTCTGCAGCCAGCTCCACTTGGCACCAATGCTACGTAGTGTCTTGGTCTGTCCTTGATCATCTTTCACTTCCATTGGTGTAGTCAGAGGTGTCTTGTCGTCGACGTAGAGGGAGATCAGCACAAAGTCCTTCATCAGCATATCGGCTACGGTAGGATCAGTCCATACAGCAGCCTCCATCTTGCGGCAGTTGACACAGCCAAAGCCCGTGAAATCGAGGAGTACGGGCTTGTTCTGGGCACGTGCAGCAGCCATACCTTCCTCGTAGTTGGTATAATGGGCTTCGACCACTTTGGTGTTGAGGTTGAAGTCCTGTGTATTCATTGGAGGCGCAAAGGCACTGACGGCTTTACAAGGTGCTCCCCAAAGACCTGGTACCAGATAGACAGCGAAGGCCAGCGATACCAGTCCGCCCATGATGCAGATCACAGGCATGGGCTTACGCTCACCTCCTATTTCATCGCTCTGGAAACGGAGCCAGCCACAGAGGTAGGCGCCTAACAGACCGAAGATTACGATCCACAGGGAGAGGAACACCTCACGATCGAGCAGATGCCAGCCATAGGCCAGATCGGCTACAGAGAAGAACTTCAGCGCAAAGGCTAATTCGATGAAGCCTAACACGATCTTGATGGTGTTCATCCAGGAGCCTGATTTGGGGGCCTGCTTCAGCCAAGAGGGGAACAAGGCGAAGAGGGTGAAAGGCAGAGCCAGGGCGACAGCAAAGCCCAGCATACCAAGAGCTGGTGCGAGCCAGTTGCCACTGGTAGTGGTCTCTACAAGGAGCAGTCCGATAATCGGTGCTGTACAGGAGAACGATACCAGCACCAATGTAAAGGCCATCAGGAGAATGGAGAGTTGAGAGTTGAAAGTTGATAGTTTAGAGTTTGCAGACGCTTTGGCGGAGAGCTCTTCGCTCTTCTGGTCTACTTTGTTTGCCCAGCTGTCAGGCAGTTTGATCTCGAACCATCCGAAGAAGGAGAGGGCGAATACGACCAGCAACAGAAACAGGAAGATGTTGAACACCGCATTTGTCGACATGGCGTTCAGGGTGTCACTGCCGAAGAGGGCAGTAACGAGCAGTCCTAAGCCCAGATAAATGACGATGATGGAGGCGCCATAGACAAAGGCATCGCGAATGCCTTTGCGCTTGTCTTTGCTGCGTTTCAGGAAGAAGCTGACCGTCATAGGGATGATGGGCCAGATGCAGGGCATACAGACAGCTAACAGTCCTCCGACGAAACCCATGAGCAGGATATACAGCAAGGAATGGTCGGTGATGTTATCGTTGCCTCCCATGGCACGGAGCTCTGTGATGACAGGTTGCCAGAGGGCTAACGTGTCGGACTTCGACACGTTAGAGGAGTCCAGGAGTGCAGGAGTTATTGTATCAGGAGTTACAGGAGTTGCAGTAGTTTCAGTAGTTTCAGACAATAGTTTTGCGTCTTCATTTTTTTCTGAAGGTAATGTCTGTAACTCCTGAACTCCTGTAACTCCTGAACTCCTAAAAGTGGCCTCCGATGGAGGCATGCACATCTTGTCGTTGCAGGCGCCATATTCCAAATAGCAGTCTATCTCATATTCTGGTTTTGTGAAACGGATCTTCTGTACGAAGGTAGCTGCACCCTCGAAGTATTTCAGTTCCATGCCGAATAGCTGATCGAACTTCTTGATGACGTTGCCTCTGGGCTGTAGTTTGCCCACCTTCTCTGCACCCACCATCTTCACCACGTTGAAAGTGGCAGCGATAGGACCATCCTCGCCAAGGTCTGTGGAATAGACATGCCATCCCTCATCAATGGTAGCAGAGAACACAAGTTCTGCCTCGTTGCCCTTGAGCTTCTTGAGTTCTGACTTGAAGTGTACAGGGTCGTTCATCTGAGCGCAGACAGTAACAACTGTCATGACCAGTAGGAGGATAGATAGCAGTCTTTTCATTTTCCTAAGAATTTCTTGTTCAGATAGTCGTTGAATAGCTCACGGTAGTTATCGCCGATAGGCAGGTAGGTGTCGCTATCCATGATCACACGGTTCTTGTTTACCTCCTGAATCAGTTTGAGGTTAATAATATAGGAGCGATGGATCCTCATGAAATAGTCGGGCAGACGCTCCTCAATCTTCTTCATCGAGAGGTGGGTGATGAGTGGTTTGGGTTGTCCATTCAGGTAGATCTTCAGATACTCGCTCATGGCCTCCACATAACGGATGTCGCTGATGGCAATCTTCACCACTTTATAGTCGGTCTTGATAAAGAGGGTGTCGTCCTCATCCTCGACGACGGCTTTGGGCTGTGTCGTCAGTCGCTCCTGAAGTTTATTGGCAGCACGACGGAAGTCGTCGAGACCAAAGGGCTTCAGCAGATAATCGACAGCATTCACCTTAAAGCCTTCTACGGCATATTCTGAGTAGGCTGTGGTAAACACCACTAGGGGCGGGTAGGCCAATGACTTGATGAAGTCCAGTCCGTTCAGGTCGGGCATATTGATGTCGCAGAAGATGGCATCGACCACCTCATTATCCAATATCGTCTTTGCCTCCATGGCGCTCTGACACTGGCCAACCAGTTCGAGGGTTGGAATCTTCTTGATATATGCAGCCAGCTGTTGCAGTGCCAGCGGCTCGTCGTCGATAGCTAAAACTTTAATCATAGTGGAATCGTCAAAGTAACAGTATAAACATCGGGCTCGTCTTTGATGTCGAGCGTATAATTATTGCCATAGATGAGATCCAGGCGTTTCTTCACGTTAGCCAGTCCTACGCCACCATGGTTGTCCTCTTCCTTGGGGATACGGGAGTTGGCACAGGTAAAGACTAAGCAGCTTGTCTCCCTGTCTCCCTGTCTCCCTGTCTCCTTAATACTGATGTCGATAAACGACTCCTGTTGGTAGCTGACACCATGCTTGAAGGCATTCTCAACGAAGGTGATGAACATCAGTGGAGGCACTTCCTTATTGGGCAGGGTTGCTGGCGTTTCTACTTTTATTTTTACTTTATCAGTATAGCGTAACTTCATCAGTATGATGTAGTTCTGTAGAAAATCAATCTCACGATTCAATGGTACGCCAGCCTTGTTTCCTTCATAAAGCACAAAGCGCATCATCTTCGACAGTTCGAGGATGGTCTCCTTGGCTTTCTCTGGATCAATATCGACAAGTGCATGGATATTGTTCAGGGTGTTCATGAAGAAATGGGGGTTGATCTGATACTTCAGATACTCCAGTTGTTGCTCTAAGTTCTCCTTCTCCAGTTCGGCTAACCTCTTCTGGTCGCTGCGCTGTTTGAAGTAGAGTTTGATGCCGAGGTTCATGCCCACCATCAGGATGAGGATGATAAGCGCCACGATGTCGTGCTGTCCGATCATTACTGGCGGACGTTCGTTGTAAATCATCTTACGTGGAGGCTCTTCACCTTGAGGGAGTGGGGGAGGTCCGTCGAAGTCGCCTTCCATCATATCTGGGGGCAATGGCGGACGCTGGTCCTTGACCATCATCTCAGGTCGTGGCCCATGGCGCCTGAAGTTGGGACGATGGTTACACTGATAGACCTGGAAGATCACTACGATGGCCAGTGTCAGTCCAAGATAAGCCCATCTGCGCTGACGATACACCAGCATAGGGGCCATCAGGTGATTATGGATCAGGAAGACGATGAAGAAGGGAATATACTCCTTCCACACTGTCAGAATCTCGCTCCAGTCGAAGGCTATATCAGTATTCGCGGAACGTATGCTAAGACTGATCACTGGCGCTATGAGCAGCATCACCCATAGCCCCAGATATAGCAGTGTCTCTTGTTTCCTGTCCCTCTTGAATGACATGTTTCAGTTATTTAACCAGTCGTTTGCTGATCTTATTGCCCTGCTTGACGATGTAGACACCTTTGCGTGTCTGACCCTCAGGCAGTTGACGACCCTGGAGATCGTAGTATGTCTCCTTTTCGTTGCTGATGACTTCTGTCCTGTTGATGCCTGTAGAACTCTTGGCATTCTCTATGATATCGCTCTTGTTAAAGTCCTGTGTACCACCACTATAGGTGATTGTTCCGTCAGTTTTGATGCAAACGCCACCATGACCCGTAATGCTCAGCTTTCCATCGAGCATGTAGAAGTTGCCACTATCCTCATCCTCGTGGTCGGAGGTCTGTCCTGTCGACGTCTCTCCCTTCAGTTCCACCTGGATGCCATCGTCGTCAGGACTGGTGATATTCACGGTGCCACTTCTCATGAGGAAGTATTGCTGACAGTGGATGGCATCCTTTTTGGCACCAGTGATGTTGATGGTGCAGTTCTTCACCTCGATATATTCCTTGCTGTAGATGCCGTGGAAGAAGTTGCTCTTGATGTTCAGTGTTCCCTTGCCCACGAACTCCGTATGTCCTTTGCAATGGAAACAGCCTTTCGAATCTGCATCCTTGGTGCCATCCGCCAGCGTATTCTCTGTTCCTGTAGACATGCTGACCTTGATGCGCTTACCATCCTTGATGTGGATAGCCGTGCTGTCTGGGTTGGTCAGTGTCAGACCGTTCAGTTGTATGGTGGCCTTGTATTCGCCTTCCATATAGAACTCGCCGTCGTCAGAGGTGCCTGACAACTGGTAGATGATCTCTCCTGGGTTGCTGGTGGTCGTTGAAGTCTGTATCAGTTTCACGTGCGATGAGCTGCCACTGGGGCAGCTCACGTAGTTGGTAATGGCACTGGGGATGGATACTGTGGCCGAAGTGCCGTCGTAGGTAATCGTCACCGTGTAACTCTCAGCATACGTACAAAGGGTTACCATCAGGGCGACGATGCCCGTTAGTAATTTCTTCATGTGTCAGTTGTTTAGAGACCCAGACCTTTCTTCACCTGATCGGCAGCCTGGTCGATCGCCTCGCCTGTTTTCTGTTTTGCGTCTTCCTTCATCTCGTTAGCCTTGTCCTCAACAGCCTTCTGGGCGTCGTTGGCAGCGCCTTCAGCAGCTTCCTGGGCAGCTGTGCCAGCCGCATTCAGACCCTCAACAGCTGATGACAATCCACTGACGATCGCATCGGCAGGAACAGCTGTCAGGGCTGTGATGGCGTTGTTTACCATCTCGTTGTCGCCTACGAATGCCTTGATTTTCTCTGTGTTCTCCTTCAGGAAGTTCTGAACCTGACTGACATACTGCTTGGCAGCCTCAGGATCCTTGGCGATAAACTCCTTGATCTTCTCCTGAACGGTGGCCAGCACCTCCTGGAACTTAGTAGCATCCTGAGCCTCGATCTGCTCAGAGAGCGCCGATGTGATTTCTGTGACTGCTGCCTCTACGTCAGGGGCCTGACCGTCGGCGGGAGCCTGTGTCTTGTTAGTACATGCTGCGAATGTCATGGCTACCATAGCCAATGCAGCGAATAATACCTTTTTCATAATGCTTTCTCCTTAAATTATTATTAAACACTTGATATTTGGCAACAAAATTACGCTTTTTCTAAGTATTATCAAATAATACTTGCTTCTTTTTTATCTTTTTTAGTAATTTTGCATCCGTTTTCAAGATAACACGTTACAAATGAATGCATTAGTTTTCAAGCCGAAGCTGTTTTCGACTTTCAGAAGTTATGACCGCCGCCAGTTTACCACCGACCTCCTGGCTGGTATCATCGTGGGTATCGTTGCCCTGCCACTGGCCATTGCCTTTGGTATCGCATCAGGGGTTACACCTGAGAAGGGTATCATCACTGCGATTGTGGCAGGTCTTGTTGTTTCTTTCTTTGGAGGTTCAAAGGTACAGATTGGTGGTCCTACGGGCGCCTTTATCATTATTATCTATGGCATTATCCAGCAGTATGGTTTGGAGGGACTCACCATCGCCACACTCATGGCAGGTGTCTTCCTCATTATGTTTGGTATACTCCATCTGGGTACGATTATCAAGTATATCCCTTATCCCATCGTTGTGGGCTTTACCTCAGGTATCGCGCTGACGATCTTTACCACACAGGTGAAGGATCTCTTTGGACTCTCGATGGAAGCTGTTCCCTCTGACTTCATCGAGAAGTGGGGTGCTTATTTCTCTGCCATGTCTACCATCGACTGGTGGAGTGCTGGTGTGGGAGTTGGCTCTGTGGCTGTGATTGCCCTCTGGCCTAAGATCGCACGTTTCAGTAGTGTGCTAAAGAAGTTGCCTGGTTCATTGATTGCCATTATCCTGATGACTGTTGTGGCTTTGTTGCTGAAGCAGTATATGGGTGTGACCTCGATTGAGACCATTGGCGATCGCTTCTCGATTTCGAACCAGTTGCCTGATGCCCAGGTGCCTTCGTTGACATGGGATGTGATCAAATCACTTGTCTCGCCAGCCATTACGATCGCTATCCTGGGTGCTATCGAGTCGTTGCTCTCAGCTACTGTGGCTGATGGTGTGATTGGCGATCGCCATTGTTCTAACACAGAGCTGATTGCCCAGGGCTTGGCTAACCTTGCCTCGCCTATCTTCGGAGGAATCCCTGCTACTGGAGCCATCGCCCGTACGATGACGAATATCAATAATGGTGGTCGTACCCCTGTGGCTGGCATCATCCATGCGGCCGTGCTGTTGCTCATCTTCCTGTTCCTCATGCCACTGGCCCAGTATATCCCGATGGCTTGTCTGGCTGGTGTGCTGGTGATTGTGAGCTATAACATGAGTGGCTGGCGCTCTTTCCTTTCGATTCTCAACAACCCCAAGAGCGATGTCATCGTGCTTTGGGTGACTTTCCTGCTGACGGTGATCTTCGATCTGACCATCGCCATCGAGGTGGGACTGATCTGCGCTTGTCTGCTGTTTATGCGTCGAATGGCTGAGACTACTGATGTCAAGATCATCAGCGACGAGATCAACCCTGAGGAGGAGTCGAGCGACTTTCAGCTGGGTAATCTTGAACACCTGACGATTCCTGAGGGCGTGGAGGTTTACGAGATTAACGGCCCTTACTTCTTTGGCGCTGGCAACAAGTTCGAGGAGATTATGAGTGCCCTGCGCCATCAGCGTCAGCATCCGAAGGTGAGGATTATCCGCATGCGCCAGGTGCCGTTTGTCGACTCGACAGGTATCCACAACCTCACGAACCTCTGTCTGATGTCGCAGGCTGAGGGCATCCAGATAGTGCTCTCAGGCGTTAATCCGAAGGTGCAGGCTGTGCTCCATAAGGCAGGTTTCGACGCGATGCTGGGTGAGCAGAACATCTGTTCGCACATCAATATTGCCCTCGAACGCGCCAAACAGCTGTTGATGAAATAAGACGAATTGTAAAGATTCGTTGCCTCAAAAAGTGTCTACCAAATTTCTCCATCCAGAGAAACAGATGGACACTTTTTGGGTGTTTTAGGGTTACATGACGACTAACTTGGAGTTTGCAGTAAGGAAAGTATAGGTTTAGACGGACTAAACTCCCACTTTAGTCCGTCTAAACTTGCCGTTTTAAAGGCCGAAAAAGCATCAAATATGGGTCTTTTTCGCCTCATTTTAAGTACGAAATCTTGATATCATTTCGTAACTTGCACTTAATCAGATACTTACAAAATAGTGCTAGATTCGCGTATTTGCGAGCTTCGATGCGAAAGATTGAACAATCGCGTTAAATTTTAGTTAAAATGTTGATATAATTGATTGGTGGCTCGGAAGTTTTTGGCGGATTGTTTTGGCTGTTTCGTGGAATTGTATTACCTTTGCAGCATCAATGGATCAAGACATTATCATCAACCTCATTGAGCTGCTGGGAACCTATGCGTTTGCCATCTCAGGTATCAGGCATGCCGCTGCTAAACATTTCGACTGGTTTGGCGGCTATGTCTGTGGTATCGCCGTGGCCATCGGAGGCGGAACTATCCGCGATGTGATGCTGGGCACAACACCCTTCTGGATGACTACCCCTGTGTATCTGATTTGTACGGCCGTAGCACTCCTGACCGTTGTGTTCTTCGGCAAATGGATGGAGCCGCTGAAGAATGCTTGGTTTGTCTTCGACACCTTAGGCTTGGCGCTCTTTACGATTGCAGGTATTCAGAAGAGTCTGCTTTTCGGACAACCCTTCTGGGTGGCGATCATCATGGGCTGTATTACTGGCTCGGCTGGTGGTGTCATCCGCGATGTGCTGCTTAACAACGAGCCCGTCATCTTCCATAAAGAGATTTATGCGATGGCCTGTGTGTTAGGAGGCTTGGCCTATTGGGGCCTGGCGGAGCTGGGCTTGCAGGTGGAGTGGTGCGCCATCATCAGCTTTATGATGACCTGTCTCATCCGCTTCCTCGCAGTGAAATATCATATTTCCTTACCCGTTTTGACAGAGAAGAAGTAAAGGAATAAATATAAAAAAGGTTAAAAATGGGGAGCCAACAAGTAAGATGTGCTGTTGTTTCCCATTTTTTGTCTAATTTTGTCAGCAAGAAGTCAATAACTATATAGATAAGACAAGATGAACGAAAATCTGAAATCAATTGCCAATTCCTTTGCCGAGGAGTATTGCAGTGACGCCATTTATCCGGCGCATTTGTTTAAAGCCGTTCTCCATAAGGAGATTGGACTCGTCCATTTCATCGAGACTGAATTGGACAAAGATTATTTCTATCTTCAGGACTGGGCCGACGTGCAGATGCAGTTGTCACCAAGAGCCGTCAGGCCGATGCGCGATCTGGAATACAGTGATGAATCCATAGCTGTACTCGAAGAGGCTGAGAACTACAAGGTGAAATTCGACCTCGACGAGACAACCGACGTTTGTGTGCTGGCCGCTCTGGTAACACCAGGTGTGGGCTTCTCGTTCGATCAGCTGAAGACCCTGCCGCTGACTCCGTCGGACATCAGTGCCAAGATGGGTGGTGGTGTCAATGTGGAGGCTCCCTATATGGAAGGTGCCGAGCTGACGAAGAAGACTGGTGCTGCTGGTGGAAACGGTAAGGGCAGTCTGGCTAAGTACTGTATTGACAAGACCGCTGTGGCACGTGCCGGAAACCTGGACAACGTGATCGGTTTTGAGAAAGAAATCGCTATTATTTATGAGATACTCGGTCGTAAGACCAAGGCAAACCTGCTGATTACAGGTGAGGCTGGTGTAGGTAAGACCTCGCTTGTGAACGGATTCGTTCGTGAGCTGGCTGCCGATCATGTACCAGGCTTCCTGAGTGGTGCTGTGGCTTACGAGTTGGATACTGCCGCCCTGGGTGGCGATGCCCAGTACAAGGGTGAGGTAGAGGACCGCTTCAAGAATGTGATCAACGAGGTGGAGAACCTGCCGAATGCCGTGCTCATCATCGAGAGCATCGATAAGTTGTTCGACAAGCAGGGCTCGCTGTTCGGCGCATCATCTATTCTGAAGAACGAGTTGAGCAAGGGGCGTCTGCAGCTCTTGGCCACCTCGAGCATCGATGGCTACACCAAGAACATCGAGACCGATAAGGAGATGACCTCTAAGCTGGAGAAGATCACTGTTGAGGAGCCCACGGCCGACCTGTCGCTGCGTATCCTGAAAGGTGCTATCCCCGCTTACGAGGAGTATCACGGACTGACGGTGGACGAGACTGTATTGAGCGATGCCATCCGTCTGGCTAAGCGCTATCTCACGGAGAAGTCGCTGCCTGATTCAGCCTTCGACCTGATAGACCGTACGATGGCTCAGGTGAAGACGATGAACGACCTGACTGGTAATATCATCGACGAGCTGAAGGGCAAGCTGGAGGCTATCAAGACTTCGGCAGAGGGTAAGGACAAGGCCGATGAGGGACTGATGAAGGAACTCGACTGGCTGAACTACGAATTGTTTAATAAGGTAAGTTGCATCCTGCTGGCAGGTGTTGACTCAGACACCGACTTCAGTAAGATTGCTACCATCCAGGAGCGTATCGACTTCCTGGCTGCAACGCTGGATAAACTGACAGAGCTGGGCGCTGAGCAGCGCACAGAGCTGAAGAGCGACGACCTGAGCGCTGTTGTGGCTAAGCAGACTGGTATACCTCTGGGTAAGGTACAGACCAAGGAGCGCGACCGTCTGATGGGTGCCGAGGATACGCTGAAGAAGCGTGTGGTAGGTCAGGATCACGCTGTGAAGAAAGTGCTCGACGCCGTTTACGAGGCACGTTCTGGTCTGAGCAAGAAGGGTCAGCCTATGGGCTCGTTCTTCTTCCTTGGTCCGACAGGTACTGGTAAGACGGAGTTGGCTAAGGCTCTGGCAACCTTCTTGTTCGGTGATGAGAGTGCACTGATCCGCTTCGATATGTCGGAGTTCAAGGAAGAGCACTCGGTAGCTCTGCTGTATGGTGCGCCTCCGGGATACGTAGGATACGAGGAAGGTGGTCTGTTGGTGAACAAGATCCGTCAGAATCCGTATGCTGTGGTGCTGTTCGATGAGATCGAGAAGGCTCACAAGTCGGTATTCGACCTGTTCCTGCAGATTCTCGACGAGGGTAAGTTACACGACCGTCTTGGACGTGTTGGTGACTTCTCTAACGCCCTTATCCTCTTCACCTCGAACATCGGTGCACAGACCATCGTGGATAAGTTCAACGCTGGTATCATTCCTGAGAACAACGAGCTGATGGATATTATGCAGGGTTACTTCCGTCCGGAGTTCCTGGCCCGTCTGACAGAGATCGTTCCATTCTCACCGATTACCGACAAGACTGTGACGAAGATCTTCGATATCCACCTGAAGGGCTTGCTGAAGCTGCTTGAGGAGCAGAACATCGAACTGACGCTGACACCTGAGGCTCGTGAGAAGATCGCTCTGAGAGGCTACAACCAGCAGTATGGTGCACGTCCCGTTCTGGGTATCATCCGTAAGGAGCTGCGTCATCCGATCTCGAAGATGATGATTGCAGGCAGGGTGAAGACTGGCGATAAGATCCTGGTTGAGGCCGATAAGGATGGTCAGGCTGTGTTCATCGTCAATGGCGAGAAGATGGAAGCCCCCGCGAAGAAGGCCGAAGAACCTGCAGAACCCGCGAAGAAGGCTGCGAAGAAATAGTATATAATAATAAGTTTAATTAATAAAAGTATTCACTAAAACCATTACAATTATGGCATTGAAAGAGAATTTTATTTCGATGGCTCCCGATGAGGAGAGCAATGCGAAAGTTAGTTTGATCGACCAGAATAAGACTCTGATGATCGATCAGTACACCAGTGATGTGGAAGCAGGTAATCCTGAGTTTGTAGAGAACATCACGAACATTAATGATGCTTTTGAGCATTTCAAACCGAAGGTAAACGTAACCTTTACCGACGATGAAGGCGGTGCTGTGGAAGAAACTCTGAAGTTTGGTGAGATCCGCGACTTCGAGGCACAGGGTGGTAAGGGTAATCTGGTGAAGAACAGCCCGTTCCTCTCAGGTACCAAGGAGAAGATTGACACTAACGTGAAGATTCGCAAGAGCATTGAGCAGAACCGTAAGTTGCGTGATATCCTGAAGGATGCCGGTAGCCGTGCTGAACTGAAGGAGATGTTGCAGAGCATGCTTGATGAGCTGAAAGGCGCTGAGTAATTAAAAGAAAAGTGTAAAAAGTAAAAAAAGACAATATCATGGCAGATGTAGAAATGCAGAAAGCCCAGGCTGCTGGTCAGGCCAGTGCCGAGCTTCAGGAGAAAGAAGGTAAAAAAGACGTGTCGCAGTTGCTGAAATCCTTTGGTGGTTTCAATGCTATCCGTGGTTTCATGCCCGATGCCGACAATATGAACCCAGCCCGTAAGGCTGCTAAGGATGTGTTCCTGAAGGACAAGCGCTTCAAGGAGAAGAGAGAGGGTCTTACCCGTGAGATTACCCGTTGGCTGGAACTGTTGGATGAGACAGGTATCGACAGCGCAACAGGTTTCGCTGATGCTTGTAAGAAGGACGAGGAGAAGTATACTGCTGTGCTGAAGCAGGGTATCACCGATGCTCTCTATGCCACACAGAACTTAGAGCGCAGCTATCGTGAGCTCGATTCATTCTTCAAGACCTGTGGTACTGATAAGGTGAAGAACCTGCGTATCATCAACGTGCTGAAGGAAGATATCGCCGATGCAGACTCTGGTTTTGCTAATGAGGTGGAGAATATCCTCCGTAACGGTTTCGACCGTCTGAGTCTGAAGGATGCCTACAGCTTGGTATGTGTACCTGGTGCTGTGTTCAACGATAAGGTGGACCTGCTGCAGTGGGCTAAGATGGCCTTTAAGTATAAGGTTATGCTGTTGACCGACCACGCTGATGAGTATTCGTTCGATGACCTGCAGGCCAACACTGAGGGCTATCGCGACAGCGACCAGTGCCTGATGAACGTTGTGATGACCGCCAACTGGATTGTTGGTCGTGAGTCAGAGAAGATGTCGAGCGACGAGGAGGATGCCAAAGCCTTCTATATTGCTCCTTCTGCAGCCCTTTGCGGTAAGTTGTATGATGAGACCGCTAACATGGCACAGGGTGCTGGTGGTAAGAAGTATGGTACACTCGACGGTGTAAAGGGCGTTAAGAGCGACCTGTTGAAGTCGGAGATTGCTGCCCTGATGGACAATCAGGTGATTCCGATGGTTTACAGTGAGGGTCGTGTGATGGCTTTCAACAACACCACGCTTTACAACGGTGACCTCGACGCTATGAAGGAGTATCCTATCGTTCGCGTGTTCGACTGGGTAAAGAAGGTGCTGATGAACTTCGTTCACGAAGTGGCTCTCGAGAACTGGGATCCGTACAACAGCCCGAAGAACCTGAAGTCAAAGATTCAGGAGTTCCTGAATATGTACAAGGGCTATGGTAACCTGTTCCAGAACTACGAGATCGGTGAGCCACGTCAGGATCCTGTCACAAAACGTATTACCTGTGACGTCACGCTGACTCCGTTCTATGCCGCTAAGAACTTCGTGATCAAGGTGGCTGCCGATAAGAAGGACAAGGAGGCTGCTCTCGCTTAATTGACCAAATGAGGTAACTCACATTATTAATAATTAAAAAACTAAAAGTTATGGCAAAGACTCCAGTATCAATGAAGATCGATGGTTACAAGGACCGTGAAGTGCTGATGGTAACCTACGAGTTTGATCAGGCAACTGATGTGGAAGGACAGATGGCCGGTATCCCACGTGGTGGTAAAATCACTGTTCGTGTGAAGGCTCTTAACGATGGGACTCCCGACTTACTGGCTTGGATGGTAGAGCGTAATCTTCCGAAGAATGGTGAGATTGACTTCCTCGAGACCAAGACTGGTAAGGCTATGAAGGAGATCAAGTTCACAAATGGCTATTGTGTAAACTTCGAAGAGAAGTGGGAAGACAAGCTGGGTCATTTCGAGGAGATCGTCATCACCTGTAAGAAGATCGAGTTTGGCAGTGTTGTCTATGAGAACGACTGGGCATAAGCTCATCATTAGCGAGTCATTAACAGTTTAAGTTGAACCATATTAAAACAGATAAATTATGGCAGAGAATGTAACCCCGGTAACCCTCGAGGTGAAAGATTTTGAGTCTCGTGAGGTGTTGATGATCGACTATAAGTTTGATCAGGCTACCGACCGTGAAGGTCAGATTGCAGGTATTCCCCGTGGTGGCAAGGTAACGATCCGTGTAAAGGCCATGAACGATGGCAATAACCAGCTGCTCCAGTGGATGCTGGCTCCGAATGATCCCCGCGACTTCACAGTAACCTACTACAACACCGTAGATGGTACCACGATGAAGGAGTTGAAGGGCACAGGCTGCTACTGCATCAACTACAAGGAGAAGTGGGAAGACGGTGAGGAGCACTTCGAGGAGATCGAAGTCGTTTGCCAGAAACTTGAAAATGGTCCTGTCAGCTTCGAGAATCCTTGGAAGTAATATTCCAAGAACCCTATGATAATCAATTGATTCGGTCCCTTCGGGGGCTGGGTCAATTGATGATTGTGTATAATAAATAGGTCGTCACACTATGGCATTTTTAGCACGCTTACAATTAGGAGACAACGATTCTGGTCTCTATTCGAAGGAATATCTGGTGGCAGACTGCCGCCTTCATACTACAAGACATCACAACCATTTCGCACCAGACACCGATGCACGGTGTGAGCGGGTGGAAATGGTTGTGATTGCCCCAGGCAGGAAAGACCTGACCTTGTATGAGTGGTATATAGACCAGACGACCTTGAGCGGTCGTATCGTTTTCGACTTACAGTTAGAAACAGGTGAGCAGATATCCAAATATGTGGAGTTTAACGATGCTCACTGTTATTCCATCTCGGAAGATTTCCATATCGACCAGATGAAGAGACGTAGTATCCGATTCGCTTTCGTGTCAGAGAAGATTATTGTCAACGACACAGAGTTCACGAACTTATTCGGATGAGGTTTTTCCCAAAGAATCATATTATATGACGACAATATCAAACTATCAGAAGGTTGTGCTTTACCCTGAGAACTATCAGGAGAATGAATTGCAGAACGTTGAGAAGAACCAGTGTCTCACTGTACAAGACTTCTCCTATGAATGCTGTCGAAGTCGTAATGATGCAGGCTTCCCCTATGGGAACACAATGCCTGCTACCCTGAAGTTTACGATCAAACTGCAATCGCCTGAAAGTGGGAAGCTGTTCTACCGGCAGATGAAAGAAAATGCACTTTTCTATTATACCTTCTTCTTCAATGTTACCTATGGTGAGTTCAACCGTTTGAAATCCTATGAGGATGCGATGGTGGTAAAGGGCTATGTCGTGGATATTGAAGAGCATTACGACTGTCGGGTGGCTGCCGACGGCAGACCGAACCAGATGCTCATTGATGTGACAATATTGCTCGGATCTATCATCTACAAGGGGACAGAGCGTGATAAGTACTTGGAAGTAACCCGTTATTAATCATTCATTAGATCATGGCAGATAGCAATACCAATACAACATCTAACACTTACCAGTTGTTTCTATATACTGATAAGGTTGGTTCCTCAGATGAGGGATTTAAAATCAACACCAGTTATAATTGGATTGTTGATGAAAAGAACTATGATGCTAAACTAACTAAACTGAGTTACACGAAGCATGTGTATGCTCCCTGTGAGATTTCTGTGCAAATTGATGTGTCGGTAAAGAGTAGTCCTGGTACCAATGACGGTACAAAAATGCCTGATAACAAGAAACTGGTGGATTCTTTCTTGAACAAGAAGGTTGATCTGAAGATCAATTCCAATCTGATTGCGACGAACTATTTTGTGTATAAGGTTAGGCCGGTTTATAAGACTACCTCTTCCTCGTTGGTGTCTGTAGAACTGAGTATCTTCAGTGCCGACAAACTGATGACCCTCGACAAGTACAGTCGCGCTTATACGGCTAAAAAGCTCTATTCTGATATTCTGGCTGAGGAATCGAAGAAATTTAATCTGAAGGATTCTGCCAATACCAGTCTCAGCACATTGGTTGCTAATCACATGCAATTGCTGAAATATAAGAAGAGCGAGACAAAGGATGGTACGACCAAGGACTGGACAGAACGAGATGAGTTGCGTATCCCTTATGTCGTGCAGTATAATGAGAGCTTCTATCAGTTCATGGTCCGTACGGCTAACCGTTTTGGTGAGTTCCTTTATTTTGAGGACGGAAAGCTGAACCTCGGTATGCAGCCGTCGGAAACGAATTACTATCAGCGAGATGATAAGGGTGATATTGTTAAGAATGACAAGAATGAAAATATCATCATCGATTGGGCCACAGAGCCGAATGCCGTCCAGAGCCGCTATTATGAGAGTGTAGTTTCTGAAGGGATTGATGTAGAGGATAGATCCTATTCTTATATGACCCATACGCCTGATAGCGATGGCGCGTTTGCTTCTTCTGCCGATAGTCGCTATAATATGGATCCAGTTTCTTCTGATGAGTGGACAACACAGAAGTTGAAGGAAAACGAATATGTTCCATACTTAGAGGCTGTTGAAGAAGAACTGAAAGTGTATCTTGCCGATATCGTATTTAAGGGACTTGAATCTACAACGCTTGGTGAAGCAATAACTTCTGTAGCTTTGGGACTGATAAAGGCTATTTATGATTGTCATAGATCCAATAAGGATTATAATAATCTGATGGATGAAGCCAACTATATAGTTGATGATGAATATCTGGTCAATGATGACCAAAGATCGGATAATTCTTATACCCAGTTTGCTACCCTTGGAGGAAGTAACAACCTGCAAGACAATTTGAAAAAGTTGTTAGGAAAGGGAGGTATTAATAATTTTACCGATTTATTCTATACGCTTATTAGGAAGAAAGAGAAAGAAATTGGTGAGCAGGCTGTATGGTTGGATTTTGGGAATCATTATAAGCCTATTAAGTTAGGTGACAAGTTGCGGGTTGGTGGCGTAGATTATGTTGTCATTTCCGTGGAAGGCTCATACGTAGAAACAAACGAAAATCTATTGATATCAGCCATCCCAATCATGAAGTTAGATTCATCAATAGGTTCTTCTGCGCCTCAGGACAAGGATGTTTGGACCAATGCTGTTCCGTTCCCATCTGTTGTTCCCGATGTCATGATTCGCGATGCCAGACCTCAGGTGGCTTTTGTGGCAGAGACTATGGATCCAGAGAATCTGGGGCGTATTCGTGTACGCTATCCCTGGCAAGACAAAGATGGAGATCCGTCGCCATGGATTCGTGTCACACTGCCATTGGCAACAACTGGTGGTGCTGTGAATTTTACACCATGTGTTGGTGACGAGGTGATGGTGGGTTATGAACACGGTAATATTGACCGTCCTTTTGCAACTGGTTATCTGGTGGCTCCATTTGTGAACGAGAAGTGGAAAAATGCCATTCCTCTTGATCAATATGGTGGTCTCCACGGTATCAAGGTGAAGACAGGTCATCACCTGTTGTTTTCTGATGGTGCTAATGCTGCAACGTTGTTGGCAAGTACATTCGGACCTTTGGCATGTTTAAAGTCATTATGGCCTACAGGTGCTTGGGGCGCATGGCCGCATGGCAATGAAACGACAGCTGATTTTGGAGGTGGTTTTGAATTGTCTGACCGTTATGGGTTCTATAAGATTACAGGTAGTACAGACGACCGTGCAATTACGATTGAATCACCTGCGGGAACGGTTGAGATAAATGCATTCCAAGGAATCTCTATCTCTGCACCGAATGGTGATATCGAAATTAAAGGAAAGAATGTGTCTATAGAAGCAAGTAATAGACTGAGTATCAATTCTGGAGAAAATATCAAGGATAAGCTCTGGTATAAGAAAGAATGGCCTGAGATAAAGTCAAGTATGCTTATTGACAAGACCTTTGATGATTGTGTCTCGACTCTTAAATCCAAAATACTAGATGAAGTCTTAGACATATCATTCCTACGCTGTGTTGTAGAGTGGTTCATTCGTCCTGTAAATGGTACGCTCAAGATAAAGTCATATACGTTTGTTACTATTGAGGCAGGCGAAGGAACAACAGAATTCCCACAGTCGAGTTTGCGTTATGGTAAAGGGACTAATGATGATTTGGAGAATCTTGATAGAGCAATGAATACGATAAAATTTATTCGACCTAATGTTAGTCCTCTTATTGAAAAGATCCGTTATGAATATGAAACTCTCTGTATCTTAACAGGAGCGTTTAATGCTGTAACAAGTGATAAGGCATACAACGCCAATGAATGTATTATTTCCTATGATACGATAATCAACAAAGGTGACTATAATTTCACTTTAACAGATACTGATTTTGCTTGGGATTCATCAGACTTAAAGTATGAAGAGTTCTCCGAAGAGGAACCGCAATGGGGAGATTTTGAAGATTATGGAGAAGAAATGCAACAAATAGCTTATGATGCAGCTTTTGATGCATGGCTTGAAACTAAAATGTTGCTTGAGGAGAGAAATAGTATTAGAAAAAAGAGACGGAATGGACTGGTCAAATTGGCTAACCAGATTCGTGTTGCTTCCAATATGCTTAAGAATGCCGTCTCAAAATTGACGGATTATAAAGATGATGATTTCAAACTGGACGGAGTTGTTGCAACTGTTACCAAGAAAGATATTGATGTGAGCGATGTGGTAAAACAAATTAAGGCGGTGACATTCCCAACGGATAAAGGACTCATTTCACTGGATCAAATGAAAAACCATACTTACAAGGCATCCGATATGGTAAAGCGTGAATATGGTGTGTGGATGAATCTTAAGAATGCCATGGTTCGATATGTAGCCTACAAATATCTTTCTAGTCGGAGTTATCTGGATTCTGATAGTGATATCAGCAATATTAACGATGCGTATGACAATAGTAAATGGGAAGATTTTGTTGATTCTATTGATAAGGGCAGTTGGATAGATTCCGTTGGCTCTAGTTGGATTAATGAGAATATAAATCCGCTCAGTGGTTTTGTGGACGACCAACTTCAGTGGTCGCATGGATTCAAAGGTAAGATACTGATGTCGGATGAGGCAGATAAGACTGCATCTTTTGATGATAGTCTCCAATTAAAGCCTCATAACAATCGAACTTACTATGAGGAGGATTTGGCTAAATTCCGTTATAATTTAAAAAAGATTTGATCTATGGATACTATATTTGCAGACTGGGAGTCTATACTTCAGGATTTCAAGGATAGTGTAGAGAATGATCTTGAGGAGATTCGTAAGCAGAAAGCGGAGATTCAGCAGATCAAGACGGATATCTTCAACCGTCTGGCTCAGGGACAGTATATCCGTGATGACCATCGTATTGTGCTCTCTGCACCTGAAATTATCATCGGCAATGTTGATAGCACAGGAATGCTTTGGACTGAGGATGGTTCTACAATTACCATTCGAGGTAATGCTGTGAATCTGGAGGGATCTGGTTCGGGGGGATACGTAAAGAGTCGTGCCACCAATATTTCTCAGATTGCTGTCGATCCTGGTATGGATGGTCTGGAAGATGTAGTTCGTCCAGGGTCATCCATCGTCAGTCAAGCCCGTGACATCGTCATCCAGAGCAATGATAGTGATGGTTGTTTCTCACAGACGCCTACCAGTCTTGTTGGTTGTGGCGTGAGTATCCATTCTGATGGCCAGATGGCTATTGACGCCTCCAAATCTGTGGATGTACGAGGTACTGCTATTGAGAATATGCTTAGCGTGCTGAATGACCAGAAATCTAGTTTGCAGTCAGCTGCCTCTGACCGTCTGAATGAGGTGACCTCCATCACTGATGACCTCAAGGATATTCTGGAGGATATGGATGATCTGACTGAAGGTTCTGTGGATGTGCGCTCAAATATAGGTGATTTGTTGGATTTGCAAAAAAACTATGAGGCTCTGATTCCATCGCTGGTGCCTGCTATTGATGATTGCGTCAGAACTATCTCTGCTCTTGCTGAGGTAAACCGCAAAATTTCCTGCTTGGAAGATGAACAAAGTGCACTGAACGACGAGAAAGATAGTTTTACGGATAATAGCACGGATGCCTCACTTTCTTTGACATCTGAGCAGATATCACTGACCTCTGTCGATGGCGATGGCAATATCCGTACTAATCCCGAGGCATCCGTTCTTATTCAGACAGGTAAGATGAGTATTGATACCACACAGGCAGATGGCTCGCTGATTGAGAATAGTTATGTGAATATCCACACAGGTGATGTGAACATCTCCACCGTAGCCCCAGCTTTGACAGAGGGTGCTGATAATCAGAATGATGGTGATTATACTACAGATGGTCATTTCCGTGTGAATTCCAAGAATGTATCGTTTGTAGCGGTTGATTATAATATAGCCGATGGCACACGTACAGAATCATCTCTGACTGCGGACAGCAAATTCTACGTCCGGATGCAGGATATGGATTTGTATGCTATAGACACTGATAATAACAGCACAGGTAGTTTTAATCTGATTGCTGATAAGATGAAAATACGCGCAGCCGACAAGGATGGTAATCAGACTGGTTCACTCGAGATGCAGGCACTTGATATGTTCCTTTCATCGAAGGACAAGGATGGCACTGCGACGGGTGCGTTGACCATGACCGCCAAGGATATGAGTCTGCTGTCAATCGATAAGGACTACAAGGCTCAAGGACAGGTGCTTGTTAATGCTAAGGATGTGCATGTGAAGACCATGGATTTGGATGACAAGGGCAAAGATAGTGCTCTTGCTGCTGGCAGTAATATGGTACTTGTTGCTGAGAATATGTATGTAGGTCGTACCAAGAGCGATAGCCAAAGTAAGACACTCACCATATCATCGGAGAAGACGGGTATTTATGGTAAGACCACAACCGAGATACAGCAGGGCGAAGCCAAGGCCGTGGTACAGCTTGACGGTGGCAACGTGGCCATCAGTGGCTCGAAGGTTGAGTTCTATGGTGATAACACTATCAATGGCAAGAGTGACTTCAAGGCCGATGTGACGATGAAGAAACTGACTGCAGATAATGTTGAGGCAAGCAAATCATTTAAGAGTAAGAACATCAGTGACGGCATCGCCGTGCCAGGTGCTCCCTCTACAGCAAAGCTTAGTGCTAAGCTGTCGGAAGCCGATGCCCCTGAGTCTTTAGAGATCAAATTAAATAATGCAACAGAAGAAGAAGGAGGAACAGAATAAATATGAAGATTGCAATTGAAACAGTGATTCATGAGATGGAAGGTCGGCTGAGTGGGTATGCCACTCTCTTGATATACAGATATGCTAATCTTTGTGTCAAGGCTCAGCCGATGGCACTTCTGTCGGCTGAGATTGTCGACGATGAGATGGGTGTGATGGATATAGAAAAGGTGGCTGGTGTGACCATGCCCGATGAATATCATTTGAAACTGATGCCTTTTGATTCACGTTTTAACTACCCACTCTGTAAGGCTATCAAGCAAGAACATCCCGAGTTCAAACAAGAATTGGTGACACCTGAGGATGCCAATGATGAGAATGAACGTTATCTGATTCTTACGATGCCAGAGGTGAACAAAGACCGCTATGACGTATTGATGGATTCTGTCGACGTGCTCTATGACGGTTGTAAGGCGAAGATGGATAAGACTGTAGTCGATTATCGAGGAAAATTGGAGAAAAAAATTGCCATCCTTCCCACTGACAGTGAGCGTGATGAAGCCAAGGGAGCCTTGGATAGTGCAGTCAAGACCTATCTGGGTATGATTGATACAGTAAAGGCCGATAAACAGAAGGAAATCGAGGAGGCTTACCAGCGTTATCTGACAGAACAGACAGCGCAAGAAGCACAAGCGCAGGAAGATAAAGCTGCTCGTGGTGAGACTGCTGGTCAGCAATTCCGTATCAACCAGGAAGATGAGTAATAAATGAAATCTAAGAGAAGTGATGAAGAAAGGTATATTATGTTTCCTGATGGCCTGTACGGTCGGACTGGCTGAGGCTCAGTATATACCGGCATTCCGTACGGATACTGTGGAGGTAAAAGACCCTGGCAAGGAGTACTGGAGCAAGGGTAACACCTTCAAGCATGTGGAGGTGTCGGTTTCGCTGGGTACTACAGGTGTGGGTATCGACATTGCTGCCCCCATCTGCGAGTATTTCCAGGTCAGGCTGGGCTACGACTATATGCTACCTTTCAAGAAGAGTTTCAATATGCCGTTGGCTGGTGACGGACAGGCTGCCCGTCAATATGATGACTTGGGAAACCGCAAGGTAGCGCCCTTTGATAAGATAGCCAACTACATCTATGAGAAAAGTGGATACGATATAGACGACCACATACAAATGGATAGCAAACTGACGATGGGCAACCTGAAACTGCTTTTCGATGTCTATCCTATGAAATACAATAAGCACTGGCATGTGACGACGGGTATATACTGGGGATCGAGTCAGTTTGCAAAGGCTGTGAAGGGTAGTGGTGCGGATGAGACACTAAGCTACATGAAGAACTACAACAGCCAATATGAGGCGGCATCAGACGATGACGAAATCAAAGGGTATGGTCGTCTGGATCTCTATCCTGGTGACTATGACCATGACTTCGTGACGAATGGCACGAAACACAAAAAAGGTGAAGCCTATCTGTTACAGCCCACGGAAGATGGAGATGTAACAATTAAGGCTAAGTCATGGTCTGTGAAGCCTTATCTGGGTGTCGGTTATACGGGGCGTCTCGTCAAGAATCGTGATGACTGGAAGGTTTCCGCAGATTTGGGTATTCTCATCTGGGGTGGTACGCCTCTGCAGGAGACTAACGATGGAACTGACCTCTCGAAGAAGGTGACAAATATCAAAGGCTCGATGGGTAGCACCGTCGACTTTATTAAGTTCCTGAAGGTCTACCCCGTACTGAGTGTTAGGTTTACAAAGACATTGTTTTAGTATTATTAATAATAAAAAGGTATATGGGAAATTTCGTATGTCAGGGAGCAATGCTCCAATGTTCATTTGGTATGGCACCATCGACGCTGAACGTCATCGTGCCCCTTCGTCCCAAGTGTGGCAATATGCTGATGGCCAACATTATGGATAACGTTCCGATGGTCAACATCATGCCATTCGGTATGT
>JAEEGG010004139.1_pt1 | contig 35427 bp, 19 predicted proteins | sample 9134161 | NCBI WGS metagenome assembly JAEEGG01 (sample SAMN16246543, study PRJNA631951) | gut metagenome | biome: gut microbiome; feature: rumen; material: CR-attached | host: Bos | place: Iran: Karaj | collected 2018-10
GGGGCGTATAGGCAACGAAGCCCTTCTGCTCGCCAAAGGTGTAGTCGAGCCTGATGCCCCTGTCGTGGATGCGCAGGTTGCGGCGGTGGATGCTGCCCTCAGGGCCGTCCATCCCCCGGCTCTCAGCACCGTTGCCGTCGTTGACCATCTCGCCAGGCAGACAGGTGAGCGTCGTTCCGCTCTGGGCCTTGAATACAAACGACGGCACGGCGGCACAGTTCTGGCCGAAGTCCACCACCAGCGTCTCGCCCCGTTGCAGCGTGATGGCCTTGCCCGTTGCATATTCCCTGTCAACGACGATCGTTCCATGTTCCTTGCTTTCGGGCTTGGCGTTCGTCACGTTTTTCCACACGTATGCCTTCACTGGCTTCAAGGCGATGTCGCTGCGCTGATACACCTCGCCACCGTTGGATGGCAATATCTCGCCACCAAACTCGCTGTTGACCTCGGGCACCGTCAGCTTCTCAGGGCAGGCATAGCCGGGAAGCTCACGGGCATCGTAGGCCTCACCGTCGTAGATGGCCGCATGCTTCACGGGGCCTGCTATGCCCGCCTTCCAATGCTCGCGGTCGGTGCCTATCAGCTGGCGTGTGCCGTCGGCAAAGGTCAGCTCCAGGACGGCGCGGAAAGCGCACTTCCTGCCCAGCATGCCCTCACGGTCGCCGGGGGTGACAATCTTGTCGGCCCACCAGCCAGGAGTCACCTGGGCCGAAAGCACATTCTCGGCTCCTTTCTTGGTCGCGAAGGCATCGGTGATGTCGTAGGTGAACGAGCGGCGGGTCTTCATAGGATGGGTGAAGCCGGGCTTCAGCACCTCATCGCCCACCAGCTGGCCATTCAGATAGAGTTCGTAAACGCCCAGCCCAGTGGTCATCCACCGTGCCGATGTCACCCTCTGCCCGTTCTTCACCGTAGCCACAAACCAGCTGGAGCCGTCAGCGGCACGTATCACTCTGTCGGCGCGCCCTTTCACCAGAGGAGCATCGGCAGCCGATATCCACTGCGACTGATTCCATGCCGATGCGTCGAGTGCAGCGCATCGTTTCCCCACGCCATTGGCTGCAGTGGCATTGATGGCAATGGCAGCCATGATAATAGTTAGTAGTCGTTTCATCTACTGTCTTAATATGATAAGGTTTCACTAAGATGTTGCAAATGTACGAAATAAAGCGGAAACGACAAAGAAATAGCCTCAAATTCTGTCGGATAATCGTGTCGCCGCGCTCCAATAGGTTTCGTGGCCATGGCCACCGGTCACGTTTATATATAAAATATGAGGAACAATAAAAAAATATGGTTATCCGCAATCACCCGACGCCCCTTCGGGGAGTCCCTTCGGTAGCAAGAGAGCGTCCAGATGTCGAGCGCAGACCGTCTATCGGGTACATGCGGATAATCATTTGTAAACGAAAAAAATGACGTTGCCGCCGTGCGTCGCCCCTCGAGTGCTGGGAAGGGCAGAACGCATGGCGGCAACGCTCTATGGTGACTGATGCTCACTCTTCAGCGGTCAGGTCCTCTATCTGGTCGATGATTTCCTGATATTGGCGTTGTGTCCTGAAGTGGATGCTGAATCCTGCGAAGGCTCCGATGACGCCTCCAACGACGCCGCCCCAGAAGATGCCGTTGGCAAAGTCGTGATTCTGCTGATAGGTCTCGTAGAAGAACCAGCCCAGCCACACGATGATCATGGGAATGCCGAAGAGCAACCAGTCGCTGTCGAACTTCTTGGCGCTTGCCACCTTTTTGCGTGCCTCCACCAGGCTGCGGCTCATCAGTCCCGGGTCGTTGATTTTGCGGCTGTTGTAGAAGGTGGCACTGGCGCATATCAGCATTATCACGCTGGTGGCAATCCAGAAGGCTATCGAGAGTCCGCTTAGCTTCACGAAGCACCAGTAGCCGTAGGGTATCATGAAGATGCAGACGGCCATGAGGATGATATAGCGGCGGTTGATGGTGCTTACTTCGTTCTTCATCGAACGGCGCATCAGGCGGTCGTTCAGCATTTCCTGACTATTGAGCTTGCTCTTGAGCGTGGCCATTTGCTGGCGCATGCTCTCCATTTCGAAATCTTGGTTCATGATGGGTGGTTGTTTTTAATTGTTTGACATTTGCTTTAGCTGTTCTCTAATTCTGTACAGGCGGACGCTGACGTTCTTGGCGGTGATGCCCACTATCTGCCCTATTTCCTCGTAGGGGAGGTTTTCGAGCCAGAGCAGGACAATGGCCCTGTCGAAGGGTTGCAGGCGGGCGATGCGCTTGTGGAGCATGTCCACTTGGCGCGTGTCCTCGTCGCGGTCTTCAAAAAGGTTGATGTCCATGGTGAGTCTTACTTCTGCCGAGTGCCGCCGCTGCTTCCTGTCGATGGAGATGCAGGTGTTGAGGGCGACGCGGTAGATCCACGTCTTGATGTCACTGCGATGCTCGAAGCTGTCGAATCCTTTCCACAGATTCACTAATACCTCCTGGAACAGGTCGTTCACCTCGTCGGCATCTTGCGAGAACATGTAGCACACGGTGTAGATGGTGCTCTTGTGCTCGGCTACGGTTTGCGCAAACTGTTTTTCTAATGTCGTCATTGTCTCGTCTGTTTGAACTATTTACACCCATTAGACGCGGCAAAGTTACGAAAAACTACACGAAATCTCATCTTTTTTCAAAAAAGATTTGTTTTTTCACACCCCCCTCGCTTTTTCTTCGTACCTTTGCAGCCAATTATGAAAAAGATATTGTTTTTCGCTATATTGTTAGCCTTTGTCCATGTTGAAGCATGGGCACAATCCGACTCCACGAAGACCAAGAAAAAGGAGCGCAAAGTGGAACTGAGCGGCGAAGTCTACGACTCGTTCACCAAGGCCAAGGTGAAAGCCTTCATGACCATCATGCGACAAGAGGACAGCACCGTCGTCGACACCATGACCTGCTGGACGTGGAGCACCTCATCGTATTACGAGTTTCAGGTGCCCGCCCACAACGACGACTATATCATCCGTGCGCAGGCCGAGGGCTATGAAGACACCACCATGGTCTACAAGCTGCGCCACATAGCACGCAACAATTTCTTTGAACTGCCACGAATGCTGATGAAGAAGAAACAGCGCAGCGACGACGATGTATATAAAGATGTGGCGCTGGGCGGAGTGGTCATCACCGGTACAAAGGTGAAGTTGGCCTACCGTGGCGACACCCTCGTCTACAACGCTTCGGCCTTCAACATGCCCGAAGGCTCCATGCTCGACGGACTCATACGCCAAATGCCCGGCGCGGAGCTGAAGGACAACGGCGACATCTACATCAACGGCCGAAAGGTGGACTACCTGACGCTGAACGGCAAGGACTTCTTCAAAGGGCAGAACAAGGTGATGCTCGACAATCTGCCTTACTACACAGTGAAGGAGCTGAAGGTGTTCGACAAGTCGACGAAGCAGAGCGAACTCATAGGCCACGACGTGGAGAAGAAAGACTATGTGATGGACGTGCAGCTGAAGCGTGAATACAATCGGGGCTTCATGGGCAACATCGAGGGCGGCATTGGCACCGACCACCGCTACCTGGGCCGACTCTTCAGCCTCTACTACGACGACCACTCGCGGGTGAGCGTCTTCGGCAACACGAACAACGTGAACGAGAACCGACGGCCAGGAGGCGAGGGCGAGTGGCGGCCCACCGACATGCCACAAGGGCTGCAGTCGAGCAAGCAGACAGGATTGCATCTGGAGACCGAGGACAAGGACAAGAACTGGGAAGAAAGCCTTGACGCCACCTTTGCCTGGAGCGATGCCGACAACTGGAGCCGCACCACCAGCGAGCGATTTGCACAGGGTGGCAACATCATCAGCGGAACGGAAGCGTGGAGCCGACAGAAGAATTTCAATTTCTCGGCCTACGACTATTTCCAGATAAAGAAGCCCGTCACCATCTGGGGCAGCATCAATGCCAGCTACAGCAACGGCCACCGACACAGCAACAGCCAGGACAGCACCTATCGCGACGCCATCATCAACCGCACACTCAATAATGGCTACAACCGCTTCCGCACGTTTAGCCTCAACGGTAGCATTGGCATCAACCACAAATTTGCATGGGGCGACTATCTCACGGCCCATTTGTCGGGCAACTATTCACGCCAGAAGCCCAGCGAGAGCTGGAGCCTCGGACGTACCTACTATGCACAGACCGACAGCACCGAGCTGCGCCACAACTATAACGACACCCACAGCGAGAACTACAGCTATGAGGCCAACTTCGCCTATACCTTCCAACTGCTCAACAAGTGGTTTATCAACACCAACGTCAGCTATTCGCAATCATTGAGCAAAAACAACAACGACCTCTACCGCCTCGACTGGCTCTACAACAAAACGGCTGGCACTGCCAACGGCACCAAGCCCACACCCGCCACCGACTGGCTGCCCTCCACCTTCGACGCATTGCTGGCTGCCCTCGACCACGACAACACCGACAAGCAGACACAGCTGGACCGTGTCTACAGCGGCAGCGTGGACATTTACCATTCAGGCGAAAAGGATTATTTCTTTGTATCCATGCGCTTGAGCAACCCACATGAGCGCTTGAACTATCGCGATAACGAACTCGACACCATTGCCCGCCGCAGCTACGTCAATTTCCAGCCCAGCATCAACTGGTCGCGCTGGGGAGCAAAGAATGGACTCAACAACCTGAGCTATAACATGAGTATGAGCCGGCCAGGGCTGTCGAGCCTGATGCCCGTCGACGACACCACCAACCCCCTCGTCACGCGCATCAACAACCCCGACCTGAAGACAACCCTCACCCATAGCACGAACATCGGGTTCCAGTTCAACAACGACTCCACGCGCCGTTTCATCAACATCTGGCTGAGCGGTAGCCTGACGCAGCATGCCATCGGCACCCGCACCATCTACAACACCACCACTGGTGCCTATACCTTCAAGCAAGACAACATCGAAGGCAACTGGAACACCAGCTTGGGCACCAGCTACGAGCAGCCCCTCGACAGCGCCAAACGCCTTACCTTGCAGCAGCGCCTCGACCTCAACTACAACCACTCTGTCGACTATCCCGTCCAGTATGTTGTGGCACAGCCACAACAAACCCAACAGGAAAAGAGCACCGTGCACAACTGGAACCTGCACGAGCGCCTGGGCTTGGAGTATCAGCGCGACAAGCTCACCATCGGCATCAGTGGCGAGGTGAACTGGCGACGCTCCACGAGCACACGCGAGAACTTCGAGAGCATCTCGGCCTTCGACTACAGCTATGGCGGACTGCTCCGCTACACCATTCCCTGGCTCAACGTCACCCTGGGCACCGACATACGCATGTTCAGCCGACGTGGCTACCAGAGCGAGATGATGAACACCGACGACCTGGTGTGGAACGCCGAGCTGGCGCGTACATTATTTAAAGAGAAGCTCACGCTGAAGCTCACTGCCTTCGACCTGCTGCACCAGCTGTCGTCGACGCAGTACAGTGTGAATGCACAGGGCCGCACCGAGTCGTGGAACAACTGCATTCCACGCTACGTCATGCTCTCGGCCATCTACCGCTTCACTGGGACGAAGAAACAACAATAAGCAAACAACAGTCCCCACAGAACCTCCCCCCACGGACCCTACCCAACAGACCCTCCCCCGGCCCTCCCTGGAGGGAGGGGAGTATATAGTTTTCTTTGCTCCATAACCAATTATTGCTGCCCGCTAAAAAACGATTTAGCAGACAGCAATAATAACTAATGGCAGGTCTATATACTCCCCTCCCTATAGGGAGGGGCTGGGGGGAGGGTCTTTTGTTGGGGAGGTTCCTCTCGGCTCCCACAGATGGCGCTCCATGTCGACGTTGCCGTTGGGCTTGAACGTCACCCCTTCTTCCTCCAGTTTTGTGCGCTGGCCGCTCCAACCTGGAGCCGTGCGCCCTGCAATGGTCACCACGCGATGGCAGGGCAGCAGTTCGGCCCCTGGCGTATAGCGCAGTGTGCGCCCAACCATCCGGGGATGACTGGGCCACCCTGCCAGCGCGGCGATGATGCCGTAGGTGGTGACGCTGCCGTGCGGAATCTGCGACACGATGTTCAGCACGTCGTCGCGAAACGCACGTGCCTGCTGCGGAGTCATCCTGTCGGGATAGTCGTGCATCATCTCACCGTCACCTTCAGCGGATGGCGCAACTGCCGCAGCGTCCACTCTATGCGCTGCTGCCACTCGCCCATGGTGCGCACGTCGTATTTCGACCATGCTGAGCCGAAATAATACGTGTAGCGCTCGCCTTTGTAGTTGCTGGCGATGCCCAGTGCATGCCCCTCGTTGCCGCCGCCGGGTTGGGGTAGGGGGAGCATCTTTGTCTCAACCCCTCCCTTGGGATAAAGCGTGGCCACGAAGAGCTGGCAGTTGTTCACGCGAGGATTGTCGGTGGGGTCGGCGTATGCCACGTAGTCGTTCTTCAGCACCACGCTCGCCTTGTCTTCGCTGTGTATCACCACGCCCGATGCCAGGTTCGTGGGCTGGCGCAGGTTGGTGTACCACACGGTGCAGCGGTTGAAGTTGCTGCCCTTGTCGAGCGAGATGATGCGGTGCTCGGTGATGCTGTCGTTGCCAAAGAGTTTCTTCTCGTAGTTGAGCAATACCGTGGTGCGCAGCGGGCCGTTGTCGAGCACCTCGTAGTCTTTGAAGCAATAGGGATACACCAGTTCGCCATTCTGCATCAGTGCGGGCGTGCCGCAGCCCAGCGTGGCCCCCACCTTGTAGAGGTCCATGCCGCGGCCGTGGTCGTGGTGGTAGGAGATGGTGCGATAGAGCGAGTCGCCCTTCTGCCTGTTTTCGCGGCGCAGCTTCTCCACCGTGGGCATCATCACCACATCCTCCGTCCAATAGCGCTGCTCCACCACCAGTTCTGGGGTGTTCTTCGACCACACGTCGGTGCCATAGCTGCGCTCGCCGGTGCGCTGCAGGGCAGGACCATAAACGCGATAGGCACCGCGGTCGTTCTCCCAGGCATAGTCATCCTTGCGCTCAGGATAGATGCGCCCGTAGCACACCGTGGAGTAGTTTTGGGGAGTGCCCCTGCGGATGCTGAGCGTGAGCGTGGCATGAGGGCTCACCCCGGCCTCGACGAGCAGTTTGCCGTTGTAGCTCAGCTGATAGGGAATCTCCAGTCCGGCAGGGTCGCTCACGACGAGCTGGCGCCCACCATGAATGCCCAAACGGGCAAAGATGTCTTCGGCATCGAGCTCCACCACCTGCTGGCAGTATTCGTCGCTCTGGTTTTCAATGGCAATGCTGATGGGCGCGCTATTGGCCTGAGCCGAGGCATCCTCAAAACGCAGATGCTCGCAGGCTGCCAACAGGAAGGCTCCCACGCCGAAGTTGGCTTGCGAGTGGGCGTCGACGGTCTTAGTGGGGTCGGGCTTCTCGCCGATGGGCTGCACGAAGCCCACGCTGCCGTCTTCCTGCAAGGCGGTCGTCGTCAGATATTTCCATGCCTTCTCAATCACTGGCAGGTAGGTGTCGCGGTCGAGCAATCTGTTGTTCACACCCCACAGCATGCCGTAGGTGAAGAAGGCAGTGCCGCTGGTCTCGGGGCCTGGGGCATCCTCCTCGCAGAGCATCGACCGGCTCCAGTAGCCGCCGGGGCGCTGCACGCGAGCCACACCCTGTGCCAGTTCGCGGAAACGCTGCTCAAAGAAGTCGCGATGGCGATAGTCCTTAGGCATGTCGGCCAGCACCTTGGCCAGGCCGGCCAGCACCCAGCCGTCGCCACGTGCCCAGAAACTCTTGCCGCCGCTGGTGGTCTTCACCTTTGGGAAGATGTACTTGGCATCGCGGTAGTAGAGTTGCTCGCCCTTGTCGTACATCAGCTCGTCGGCCCATCGGTAGTTGTCGTAGAGTTTGTCGAGATATTTCACCTCGCCCGTGGCCTTGTAGAGCTTGGTGAAGACGGGCATCACCATGTAGAGCGCGTCGGCCCACCACCAGAAGTCGCTCTGCGGCTGGCGCACCTCGTAGTCCATCACCTCGATGGCACGCTCGATGCGGAAGGGCTGTGGATTCAGCTCATACATGTCGAGATATGTCTGGAAACAAATCTGCCAGTCGCCGAAGAGCACGTAGTCCATGCCCTCGCCGTATTGCTTGTACTTCCATTTCGAGGGGTCTTTCTCGCGTGCACCCATCCACTTGTTGTGGCGTGCCCACTGCTCGCTGTAGTCCAGCCAGCGTGCCACGCCCAGCATGCGGTAGGCCTCCATATTGCCAGTGTGATAGGCGGCCTCATCCCAGAACGAGCGCACGCGTGGCGAGTGCGTCTGCTGCCAGTAGTCGTTCACTTTGGTAATCATTTCGATGGTGCTCATCGGGCGCGGTTCGGGGCGCTTCTTGCGGGCACGGGCCGAGGTGTCGGTGGTGGTCAGCAATGCCAACAGCACCACGCAAATCATCGTAGTTAGTCGTTTCATCTTATTATTAGGTTTTATTCTTTGCAAAATTACGAAAAATCGAGGGCAAAACAAAGAAACTCGTTCCTTTTTTTTGCATTAGCACTGAAAAATGATTGCCGATGGCTGCAAAAACAAGCAAAAGCAAGCGGAATGCGAAGGGAAGCCACACCATCTTGCTCTTCCCGAACCGTTGGCTAAGCCAGCATACTCCAAAATTGCTGCACACCACGAAAAAAAACACAACACAAGGTACGGTTGAAAACCGTTGGCTTTTCCCAAAAAGTGGCCGCAGGGGTGAAAGCAGCTTATAAATACAATTTGGCGTTGCCAAATAAAAATTTGACAACGCCGAAGAAAAATCCCAGGCCTTGGGAAAAAGTGATGCGAAGGATAGGCTTTCGTAGAGGACTCATTAATTGCCCCCGTGCGGTTGTGCACAGTCTTCTTTCCCGCTTGTGCTAACGTTTGTTCTCCTCGTCATCCCACAGTTGGCCGTTTCCTTCACGGCTCTGCGGTTCCAGACCAGTGCCGTCGCCGTTACCCGACATGCCGAAGTCCATCAGCGACTCCGGCTCCATGTTCTCTATGTCCGTTAGAGGACGCAAATATACTTTCTTCATAGTTGTAATCCGTTTTAGTCCGTTGTTTTTATTCTCTTCAAAGTAGTCCTCCGTCAATTGACAACGATTTTCTTTCCGTTCTCAATGTACACGCCTTTCTGCTTGCTGTTCACCTTCCGGCCTTGCAAGTCATAGGTTCCTTCGTCTTGACCGAAATGACGATTGTTACGGTAATTTGTTTCCGTAATGCCCGTGGCCTCGCTGTCCACGTTGATGCTGAGTCGTGTCTCGGCGGAATACTCCACATCGTCTATCTCGAAGTACCCGCGAAAGGCCTTCGTGGTGTTGCTGCCTGTGCAGAACCAAAGGTGGTCGTTGTTCAGGAAGAGCGAGTTCACGGGCAGGTCGGCCACCGTATAGGTGCCAGTGAAGTAGCCGTACTTGCGTCCCACCTTCACCTCCACGTATGGGTCTATGAGCTTTCCTTTGCTGTTGCGCTCCGGCGCGATGTCCACGCCGTCAACGGTGAACTCCGTCAGTCCCTCTGCCACTCTGATGAGGCAGGGCACATTTTCCTCGATGGTCGTAGCCCCCTCCGTAAAGGTCAGCTTTACATTGTTGCCGTCCACCTCCCAGTTGGTGAACTCCGCAATCCGCACATCATTGCCCAAGGCAGTTTTCACCTGCTCCGCCGTCATGCTGAAGGGCAAACACAGCGTGTTCCACACGCCAGCCACGATGGTGCGCTTCACCAGTACGTCCACACCCTCTGCATCGTCGGGCGCGGTGGTGGCGTTTTCATTCAGTTCCACGCGGCCACTGGCCGAGGACTCAATGGTCACCGTGCTCTCCACGAGTTCTGTCGTATAGAAGACAGTGATGTCCGTCTCGGTCAGTGTGATGTCCTTCAGAAGGATGGGATAATTGCCAGCCGCCATGCTGGCATCGACTTTCACTGCCAGTGTGGCTATCTCGCCGTCAGTCCCTGTGAAGGTCTCGTCGTACTGCGAGCTGCAGAGGAAACGGATGGCACCGTCGGGCTGCTCGCTGAAAGTCAGGTCGTGCTCGTCTTCGTCAGGCAGACGGCCTTCGCTCAATGCGCCTTGGATGCGGCCCTTGCTGCTCTTCACCGCCGTCATCCCATTGGGCAGGTAGAGGTCGAACTGGAAGCCGCGAATGGCAGCCGTGTTCTTCATGTTGATGGAGAGGGAGATCTCCGTGCCGGCCGATGCAGTGAACGGCGTGATGTAAACCACGTTCTCGATGTTGCTCACGTCGGTGTTGTCAGCATATGCCCAATTGCAATATCCCGAACAAAGTAGGATAAGAGATAATAAAATCTTTTTCATATTATTGTGTTTGTTGTTTATTGTGGTTCCTTCATGTTCGTATTCTTCTTGGCTTTGTTTGCCCTTGAGGTGGAAGCCCCCGTGATGCTGCCCGTGTGGATGATGTTGGCTACGCCCGTGTAATCCCTTACGTCGATGATGTCATTCTCGTCCACGTCGGCGGCCTTCTCTACGAATCCTGCAGGCGTTGACCCATGGATATGGTTGGCCACGCCCGTGTAGTCGAGCACGTTCACGATGCCGTCGCCGTTGATGTCACCCAGGATATAGGATATGATGGCCAAAGTCGACTTCACAAGTGCGGTCTCATAGTACTTTGTAATGTCCGTCTCGCTCAGCACGATGCCCTTTAGCAGGAGGGGGTAGTCGCCTTCTTCCATCGTCTCCGATATGTTGACCGTTAGGGTGGCTATCTCTCCGTCGTTGCCAGTGAAGACCTCGTCGTATTGCGAGCCGCAGAGGAAGCGGATGGCACCGTCGGGCTGCTCGCTGAAGGTCAACGTGTGCTCATCCTCGTCGGGCAGACGGCCTGGGCTGAGCTGTCCCATAATCTTCCCCTTTGATGTTTTCGCCACCGTCATGCCAGCGGGCAGGTATAGGTCGAACTGGAAGCTGCGAATCGGAGCCGAGTTCTTCATCTTCAGCGAGAGCTGGATCTGTTGTCCAGCGGCAGCTTCTATTCGTTCTATATAGATAGTATTGTCAAGCTGACTGATGTCGGTATCCTCACCATTCTCAATATTCTCGTCATTCTCAATGCTTTCATTTGATATTTCATCAATCATATAAATATTTGTGTAAGAAACATTACCGTCAGAACTTATGGCGTAGCAGCAAACAGTACATGGATCTATCAACTCTAATGGTTCTTCATAGACATCAGTGTAACTTTCAGGTCTAAAAAAATTGCCATTGATGCTGTAAAAAATAGTTACATCCTTGTCTGCATCTAGAGGGTTTTTCTTGATATATAGTTTCCTGTCGGCATACTTCATTATAGGAATGTGTAAAGGATTATAATAACTTTGAGAAGAATTATTCCAGTTCCATATTTGATGATACCATAGTAGGTAATTCCATTCCGTGGAAAATTTGTAACAGGTGTTTTGTCTATTTCCAGTTTGGAACCTAACCGTCGTCGGGTTTTCGTTTGTTGAATAATAAAAACCTTCGGCAGGATTTATTATCTCATCCGTAACTAAATCGAATAAGGTATAAGAGAATGCATAATATACGTTAGCAACATCTGCAGAGCCATTATATCTACTAAAAACCTGTGTATGAACTTTTTCGGTATTCCCATATATAACATTTCCGTCTGCTTCAATTATAAATGCCTTAACATAGTAGTCCGTATCTCCCATTAAAAATTGAAGCGCGCAGACATATTCTTCTTCGTTGGTACCTGTACAATCAATAAACCTTAAATCAGAAGGCTTCGACGGATTTAGGAATATATTAGCTTTATCAAATCTTGTGTCTTCAGTAATAATCATATCATCGACATTCTTGCTGACGATGATTCCTTTCTTAACAATTAGTTCAGAAGCATAATTATCAATAATTCCTCCTACTAATATAGGTTGGGAAGAGGCATTAAAGATGATAGTAGAAATACTCATATCATGCGATTTGCCTTCTACATATACAGGACGAATTGATTGTCCAACCCAATTTTTACTTCCATCCATCTGTAATATTCCATCATTACAAACGTCAAAATCCATATAACCGTAGTCATATTTTGGTGAGCCAGCATCTCCAGACCAAATGCTTGCTCGATAATCTCTTTCAAGTATTTCTTCACCATGTCTACAGCCTGAATAAGGTAAAAACAACGTATTGCCGTTGGGGCCTGTTGCCATACTTCCATAGACATCACCTACTTTAATGTTGTGTGTCCAAGTACATTTTTCTTTTAATTCTTTAAGTTCTTCTTTTGTAGGCAATCTCCAATTATCCCCCCATTTTGTGTGAGCCAAATCATAATCTGTTCCACACAGAGAAACTCCATCTTCGTAATAGTAATCTGATGCAGATGTTGAATGGTTTGATCCTGTGGAGTCACCCATTCCATATAGTCCACCATATTCATCATTATTGGCTGCACCGAGATTCCAACTTGCCCATTTCACACTTAAACCTAAGTCAACAATATCAGCCACCTTGCCAAAATAATCCTCTTCTCCTACATATACAGGGCGAATAGACTGACCATGATATCGCGAATCTCCATTAAGAGATGGGTATCCACTCCTGAAATCAAGGTCTTTAGCATAAGAGTCTGATTGCAAATCACTGCTCCAATAGCTACCAACGGAGTTCTCATAATATAGGCTTGAACCTGTGAAGTTTCCTGGATACGGGAAGTAGATGAAGTTACCATTTGGACCTGTTACTTTTGTGACAGAAACGCCATTTAATTCTGTCGGCGTAAAGGTACAGTTGTCATTCAGTTCTTCTAGTTCCTCAAAAGTCGGGATTCTCCATTTATCACCCCACATCTGATGGGCAACATCATCTTCACTATCCAATCTGTATTTGCCATCCATACTTCCGTATTTAAAATAGCCGCTGTCATAGAACTTGTATGTTGACGTGGAATAGTCGGCCTTTGGAGTCAGTTCTCCCCAAGCATACAGATTGCCTAGTCCTTCCGGCTTGTCAGTTCCAACATTCCAACTTGCCCACTTCACACTGAGGCCAAGGTCGATAGCTTCAGGAATTGTGTTGTGCGGATCCTGGTTGTTGCCTTCTTCGATATTGGAGAACTTTTTCCACCCCTCTGTTGACTGGTATTTTTCTTTACAGCCTTTAGGGACTATTAGTGTAGCTGCTGCATAGATTTCTTCATTAAAGACATTTTCACTAATAGCAAATGGGATTACCACTGCTATGTTAATAGTAGAAAGCTGCTTACAACCATAAAAAGCTCGCATTCCAATTGATGTTACACTTTTGGGTATCTTTACAGTTTTAAGACTAAAACAGTTGCTAACCCCCCACGCTCCTATAGACATCACACTATTCGGAACATCTATTGCTTCCAGATTCTGGCAATAAGCTAATCCAGTTGTTTCTATTGTTGTTATGCTATTAGGAAGTATTATCGTTTGCAGTGATGAGCACCCAGCAAACATATAACGTCCAATCGTGTTGTTAGTAGTATTAAACCTAAAACTACCTAATAAGCTTGTTCCAAACGATACCGAGATCTTATCTGTATCCAAATATTTATCTCCTCCTGCAACTATAATGGCTCCTGACAAATCCAATTTAATCAAACAACCCCCTGTTATATTGCCAAGATAGTCACAGCCGGCCATATCACGTATAAGCCTGAAGTCGGTGCCATTGATTTCTCCTGTCAAGGTCAGTTCTTCAATGTCGTATTTATCTTCAGCAGTTATCATTTCAGATAGAGAACCTGCTTGCTCTACATATATACTACGTGCAGTTTCTCCTTGAGGCTCTTCTTCCTCATCACTCTCTATGATATTTGAGAATTTGTTCCAGTTTTCATTGTTTCTATAAACGGTCATACTTCCCTTAGGAACAAATAGTGTAGCATTTGTATAGACAGTGGAAGAAAAAACACTCTCCTGGATATCAATAGGTTTTTTAACATGCGAAATGATGGTCGCCAATGCCTCGCAACCAGAGAAAGCACTTCCATTCAAATATTTCAAGGATTTTGGCAAGGAAATAGAACTTAAACTGTTGCACATGTTGAAAGCAGAGTTTCCAATTAAATATACATTTCGTGGTATTGAGACAGAAGACAGACTAGTACAAGACTGGAATGCTGCAGTACCTATTGAGACTACTTGATCTGGAATATCTATTGACAACAACCCCCTACACTGATTAAATGAGAAATCTCCTATATGTTTAATGTCTTCAGGAATCTCTGTGTTCTTGCAACCAATATATAATGTATTTGTAGCTGTTTCTATTATGGCATTACAATTATTGCGGGAATCATAAACTGGATTCCCATGCTCTACCATTAATTGAGCCAAGTCACACTCATCGAAAGCAGATAGGCTTAAAGAAGTAAGGCTTTGGGGTATCATAATATTGGACAAGCTTGTAATGGAGAAACAATAATCACCTATTTCCACAACAGTAGACGGAATGTCTATTGAAGTCAATGCAGTTCTAGCGAAAGCTCGTTTTCCTATTGAAGTCACACCCTCAGGAATAACCACTGAATACAAGTCATAACATCGCCAAAAAGCATCGCTACCAATGGCCGTAACATTTCTTCCTAGGTAAATATCAGGAATGACAATAGATGAATTGTAACTGTCTTCATGCCCTGACACATAGCAGGTCGTTTCATCATCGTTGGCAGTGTACCTCACTCCCTGTCCGTCTGTCACAATACCGGTAAATTGGGCAAACATTGTCGCCATGCAGTATTGGAACATCGCTGCAAAAGTTAGTAATCGTTTCATAATTCTTCTATTTATTATTTAACATGTTGTATAATGTATCATATCTTAATTCCATACCATTATATATTACACAAACTATTTTCTTTGCTACATCTTTTTCTCTCAAATTCAAGATGTCTTGATTTAAATGCCTTAATAATAAATGTAAAGAGTAGTCTTCGCCCTCATGTGTTTTCAATTCTTTAACAATCATAAGAAAAACTCCGATACCGAACGGTATCCAATTTACATCTTTTGTTTTTGTTTTAGACTTTTCATCAACATATATCAGTAGTTTGTTTAAATCGTCATTCATTTTTTCTGGATATGAATAAACATATTCTTTACGTTTGATTTCACAAATAATGAAATTGTGTTGATAATCATTTTGACCAAAATGCAGTACCATATCGGGGTAACAAAGCATACCTGTTTTGTCGTATTCACCATCAATAAACTGCTTAGGGATTTCTGCATTTATTATCAGTTGAGGCGTTTTCCTAATTATATCTTGTTCACACCATTGTCTATACAATTCATATGCAAAAACGCGTTCCACATGACTGATTTCAGTATTACTTCTATTAATTGATTCCTCTGTAGCAGTACTTGATTTAGGATTCTCATGGTGATATGTATATCTAATGTAATCTTTCGAAACATTTTTTATAGCTGTAAACAAAGAAAGGAGATACTTAGTGTTAGTATCATTGAGGCCTTCAACTATTGGTTCATTTATAACAAAAGTCCGTTCCATAGATATACAATATAATACCGATAAACACCCTAGATTCGGTAGTTACTTGTTTGTTTCAGGTAAGCTTATGATACAAAAAAGGCGTAGGTGTCTGTTTCTCTGCCCATCCTGGGGTCGTAGGCTCTCGCATTGCCTTCTCTACACAGGATAGACAACGCTCATCAGCCCACGCCAGCACGAACTATATAATAAGGTATATAGAAACGCACTACGTAGACGTTTCGGTTGTCATCTGCCTGTTGTAGAGATAGGAACTTGCGAGATTCACGACCCACAACGACAGACGTTCGAAAACGTCTTTCTCATATATAAGACCGCCCGCTCACCCACTGGGGGCTAACAAGCGATGGTGCAAAGTTACAAACAAAAATCCGAACCGCCAAGCGATTAGGAGTTTTTTTTTGCCATGTTACAAAAACAGGGGGAAAAATGATACATCATCAACTTATCCTTAATTATTCTGGAAATTTTTAGCGTTGTCGTTAAGTATTTTCAACCGCAGGTCTAAATTACTCTCTATAAAGAAGCGATCACATAAGACACTAAAGAGGGTACAAGGACGTAGTTAATCGCTATTTGCAGGAATCTAACTGCGTGATAACCATTCTGGATGTTATCCTTTTATAATGACCCATTGTCCTCCCCCCTTTGGATGAATTAACAAACAAGAAAGTGCTCAGCCCGTTGATGCGATCTACATCTTTATCACATTGGCATTGCCAATGCTGCATTGTCCATAGTCCAGGTCATAGCACGTCAGGGCGCGACGGTTGCAGTCTATCACATAGCCGTACTCCACATCGCCGTGCAGTCCGTCACTTTTCTGGTAGCCTGATGCACTCCTCAACAATTCCTCTGCTATGCGCGCTGCGTCCCACGTAGATTCTCCAATGGGGGTTTCACCATCGTCACGCCCTCTCAAAAAGTGTTCCAGTTCTCTTCCCACACCAGAAGGCGAGCCATCCCAGTGGTGATAAAAATTGATGTGCTTACGAGTAGACTCCGTGTTGCTGTCCTGTCCTTTCGTCTCTTTCGGAGTAATCCGTATAACAGACCGTGTTGCCATATCAATCAACCGAGTTTAAGTTAGTGGATGCAAAATACGACAAAATTGCATTTTTCTTTAGAGGAAAGACAAGAATAATTTACGGAATCAGCAAACAATTTGCTAAAAAAATGATGACATGTAGATTAGCATTGTTGATGACGAGCGAAATGGGGTGAATTCAGTAGAGGCTGCGCACGGCAAACAGGGAGCGGGAGGCACCGCAGAGGGAAAAGGGGCACGCTTTTCAGGTTGGCAGCGGGCGGGGACATGATTGGCAGCGGCCGCTGCCAATGATGGCAGCGGGCGGGGAAATGAATGGCAGCGGCCGCTGCCAACCGAAATTTACAGATGAATATAGAAAGAGTGGCAAGTGAATTCTTGCTACCAAAGAGCCGCAAGAAATCTTTGTAAGAAAGTAGAAATAAAATCAAAGAAACCACAGAATGTCTGGAAGAGACGATTCTGTGGTTTCAGTGATGACTTGCTGACGTGGAATGCTGCTATTTGAAGGGAAGATACCAGTTCTTGGGGTCGCTGAGGTCTTTCACTGGATTCTTGAATGCCAGCTTGCGGGCCAGCCAAAGGCTGCCAAAGTTGCCGCCATAGATGCCAGCCTGGTTCTTGTGGCGCGCCAGTCGGCAGAGGTCGTAGAAGCGGGTGCCCTCGAAGGCCAGCTCCAGCGCATACTCGTCGCAGATGAGGTCTTCCACGGCGTTAATGGTGTCTTGGTGGGTGGTGCCCACGGCGATGCCATACACGTCGGCCAGCTCCTTCATCTTCAGGCCGGCCATGCGGTCGAGCTGATAGGGCGAGGAGTTGGCATGGTAGTTGGTGCCTCCAGGCTTGTTGGCAGCGTTCACGCCAGGGTAGTCGCTGGCGGCCTTTCCTGCTCCGTGGCAGTGGATGCCGAAGGCGTCGGCTACGGGGAAGAGGACGCTGTTTTCAGGCGAGAGGAGAGGGTAGGTGGTCTGCAGCTTCTGGCGCGTGGCATCGGTGATGTAGAGGCAGTAGTAGCCACCCGACGGCCGGGGGTCGACCAAGTTGGGGCTGATGCCGTCTTTCAGGATGGCGAAGGCTGCATCGGGCATGTCGAGGCGGTTGAAGGCTTCGGCCAGATGGAGCAGGACGGTGCTGGTGCGATAGAGCACGATGTTGGCCGACTTGTACTTGTCGATCCACTGCATGGTGCTGTCTTCGCGCTGTGCCTGGTAGAGGCTGTTGCGCAGTCGCATGTCGCCCGCCTTCGAGATGTTGATGCTGTCGTAGAGGTCGGCCGACTTGTTGTCGAAATAGTAGTAGTATTCGGTGCTGTCGCTCAGGGTGGTGAGCGCTTCACTGGGCAGCAGCTGAATCTCGTCGATGTAAGGCTCGCTGAGGCCTTGCTCGGCATTCTCTTCGGCCGTGGCATAGTAGTTGAATCCGAAGGTGTAGGGCAACTCGGTGATGGCTCCGTTCTGGCGGTTGACGGCCATGGGGATGTAGGAGATGATTTCGTCGGAATTGCCATTGCGGAAGATGGTGGCCCATGATGTGCTTTGCGGCCCATTGTTGGGGTCGCTCATAGAGTTGACGTCGGGCAGCTCGTCTTCCATCGACTGTCCACCTCCGAAGCGTCCTCCACCGCCCAGGCGGCGCTGCGTCATGGTGGCCAGGAAGTCGCTGCTGGTGTTGCTGGCCACGCGGGTGAGATAGGTGACGTAGTGGCTGGCAGCCATGTGGTAGTTGCCCGTCTCGAGATACATGTCGCCCAGCACCACATCAACAGGTATGAAGCACTTGCTGGTGAAGATGCGCTTCTGCGTGTTCTCCCAGTTGGGGGCGCCCACATCGTTGGTGCCAAAGTCGGGGGTGCGCCGCCCGCTATACTGCTCCAGGTCGGGAGCCAAGGCAGCCACGAGCCCATCGAGGTCGAGTTCGGGGAACTGGTTGTTGTCAATCTGCGAAATCTTGGTCAGTGGCTCGGTGAAGAAAGGCACCCGCTCATAGTTGCGCCCCAGCTGCAGGTAGGCCCATGCGCGGATGGCCTTCACACCGATATACTCGGGCATCACCACATTGACGGAGCCGGTGTAGAGGGTGGTGTCGCGGTGGGCAATGTAGTAGTTGCAGTTGTTGATGACGCGATAGTAGACGTAGGCCGAGTCGTACTTGCATGCCGTGGTGGCCGAGAAATTGGCCAGCTGCCGCAGGTTGTTGTCGGTGTAGAGGGTGGTCTGCACCAAGTCGCCCCTCATCTCGCCGAGGAACACATATTGGTCGGCCAGCTGCTGCATAGCTTGCAGGATGCCGAAGCTATAGAATACGGAGTCGGTCTTGGCCACGATCTCTGGTTCGATGTTCTGGCGCGAGCTCTCGGTTTCGAGCATGTCGCTGCAGGAAATGAAGAATGAAGAGTGAAGAATGAAGAATGCTGCGGCGAGCAACTTCATCATCATGTTCATGCTTCTTTTCCCTGTTAAATTAAAAATGTTCATGATTTTCTCATTTAAAATTTTATGACCACGTTGTGCGGTAACAAATTCTTCATTCTTCATTCTTCATTCTTCACTTTTACAGGTTGATTTTCAATCCAGCGGTGAATGCTCGGCTCTGTGCCAGGTTGCCCGTGTCGATGCCCTGCATCAGCACGCTGCTGCCTGCCGAGAACTCGGGGTCGGTGCCCAAGTACTTGGAGACGGTGAACAGATTGTGTGCTTCGGCCCAGATGGTGAGTCCCTGTAGCCATGTCCACGAGCCTGGCACCGGCACACGATAGCTCAGTGCGAGGGTCTTCAAGCGCAGGTAGCTGCCGTCCTCAATCCATCGGTCGCTGAAGCGGTTGTTCTGCATGGGGTCGCCAAAGGTGGCGCGGGGGATGTCGGTGTGCTGACCCTCGTAGTGCCAGCGCCCCACCTCGGCCACTTGCTGGTTGTAGAAGTTGCTGCCCGCATTGAGCACCGAGCGCTGATAGTTGTAGACATCGTTGCCCAGCGAATAGTTGAAGCCCAGCGAGAGGGTGAGGTGCTTCCAGTTGACGGTGGCGAAGATGTTGCCGTAGATGTCGGGGTTGGGGTCGCCGATGATGGTCTTGTCGGCTTCGCCAATGACGCCGTCGCCGTTGAGGTCGGTGAAGTGCACGTCGCCAGCTTTGAAGTCGTGGTGTATGCCGGCATTGTCTTCCATGTAGAGATAGCCTCCCTTTCCTGCTGCGCGTGCCTCGGCATCGTCGGCCAGGACGCCCTGCGTCTGGTAGCCCCAGAAGAGCGCTATCGGTTGGCCAACGGCGGTGACGATGTTGTTGTCGCCATAGATGGAGCTAAACTTGTTGAAGCCTTGCGGCAGCTTGGTGACCTTGTTCTTGTAATGTCCCATGCTGGCGCCCACCTCCACATTCCAGTCTTTGCACACCACGGGCTTGAAGGTGACGGTGGTCTCGAAGCCTTCGTTCTGAAGCTCGCCGCCGTTGCTCCAATAGAGGTTGATGCCGCCAATGGGGTTGGAGAAGGCTTTCTGCGTGAGCAGGTTGCTGGTGTGGTGGAAGAAATAGTCGAAGCGCACGCCCAGACGATTGTGGAGCAGGTAGCTCTCCAATCCCAGGTTGAGCTTGCTGGTCGACTCCCACTGAATCTTGTCGTTGCCCACATTGGTGAGCTGCGTGCCGATGGCGTTGCTGTTGTAGCGCACGGTGGTGAAGCTGGTGCGAGCGGCATAGTTGGAGATGCCGTCGTTGCCACTGATGTCGAATCCAGCGTTGAGGCGCAGATAGTTCACTCCCACATTCTTGGGGAACCAGTTCTCGTTGGTCATCACCCATCCTATTTGCACGCTGGGGAAGAGGGCCCACTTCACGCCGAAGAGGCTCAAGGCATCGGCATCGGAACCGAAGCGGCTGTTGGCCTCGCCCAGCAACGACAGCGTGGCGAAATATTTGTTCATGTAGTTGTAGTCCACGTTGCCATACCACTGCATCTGCCTCCACTCGTCGTTGGCACCCTGTATATCTTTATATCCTGCCCATCCCAGCGAGGGGTCGTTGTCGCTGGTGGCATTCGAGCTGGCTTGCACACTCACGTCGTTGCTGTCGAAGGTGAACGTGTTGAAGCGTGCACCGCCATAGGCAGCCCATGTGTGGCGGCCATTCTGGTAGTTCCAGTCGAGTTGCAGGTTGCCCAGGAAATTGTTTTCCTTGGCAAACATCGACTGTGTCTTGGCGTAGACGCGGCCCAGGCCAGGCACTGCAAACGACGGCACGTCGGTGCGGGGTCGGAAGTAGCGCTGTGCGTTGCGGTTGAGGGTGTAGCTGAAGAGCGCCGTGAGTTGCAAGTTGTCGTTGATGATGTACTTCGGCGCCACATGAGCGTTGAAGTAGGTGTTCTCGGCCTTGTTCTTGTTGTCGCCCTCGGCATAGTCGAGGATGGAAACAGGGTTGGCCAAGCTGTAGGCGTTGTTGTTCTTCAGCTGGTTGAACAGGTCGTCGGCATCGCTGTAGAGCGACGAGAAACCTCCCTTGCCGCCATTGAGCAGCTGATTGTACTGATAGGGCGACAGCAGCGGCGACTTGATGAGTGCCAGCGCCGTGGGCGAGACGATGGCCCCCTGCGTGAGGTCGGCTGGGAAGCTGTTGTCGAAGACCTTGTTGCTGGTGCGTGCGATGCTGATGTCGAATTTGGTGCTGAGGTTCCACAGTATCTTGATGTCGGTGTTGAAGCGCACGTTCATGCGGTTGAACGAGTTCTCGCGTGCGGTGTATTGCGCGTCGACATATCCCACCGAGAGGTTATACATGCCGATGTCGTCGCCACCCTGCACGTTGATGCTGTAGTTCTGCGTCATGGCCGAGTGGTAGACCTCTTTGCCCCAGTCGGTGTCGTTGTGATACATGTGGTAGTAGAAGCCGTTGGGGTCGTCGTTGAGGAATCGGAAGTCGCGTGTGCGCTCCATGATGCCATCGATGGTACCCATCACCTCGGTGGCGTAGGTGCGATACTGCGTGGCATTCATCATCGTGGGCAGTGTAGGCACGAGGGTGACGCCTGCCGACACATTGGCATCGATGCGTGTGGCCATGGAGTGTCCGCGCTTGGTGTCGATGAGCACCACGCCATTGGCACCACGGGCACCATAGAGTGCGGTGGCATTCTTCAGCACGGTGATTTTCTCCACGTCGTCGGGGGCTATGTTTGCCAGGATGTTGTTGAACTGTCCGTCGTGCAGCGAATAGCGGTCGTGCTGCATGTCGATTTCGATGCCATCGACCACCACCAAGGGTTGCGATCCGCTGGTGATGCTGTTCAGTCCGCGGATGAACATCGATGCTCCGCCGTCGAGTGCTGCCGAGCGCATGATGGTGCGCACGCTGCCGCCCAGCTTCTGACCTATCTCGTTGTCGACGGTCACCCCGTGGCCGTCGATGATGGCTTGCTGCTGGGCTGTGTAGATGGTGCCCTTGCCATACATGGGCACGAAGCGGTCGGGCAGCATGGCTATGCGCAATCGCTGGGTGCTGTCGCCAGCGATAATGGCCACCTGCTGGGGGGCATAGTCGGGGGCATGGACATAGAGGGCGGTGGCGAAGTCGGGGACTTTGATGAGGAAGCTGCCGTCGTCGTCGGTCATGGCTGTATAGCGCACATGACCCATCGCCTGCAGCTGTATGCCCGACAAAGGCTTGCCGGTGGCTTGGTCGACAACCACGCCCTGCAGGCTCACTGTGGGATACTTCGACGCGGTAGCCCTGCGCACAGGTTGCTTGATCATTGCTTCCATCTCGTCTTCTTCTTCATCGTCGTCCTCGTATTGGGCCATCGCCGGCATTGCCAGAGCGGCCAAGGACAAGGTGCAGAGCAGCAGTCTGCGACTGGATGTCTGCCAAAGATTAAATAGGATGCTCTTCATATCTTGTTCTTTCATTTTCACGTTATCTCATTTTCTCGTTCTCTTCATACTCTGCCAATTCCATCGGCTTCAGGATGATGGCTGCCAACCGCACGTTGCGAGTGTAGGTGGCCATGTCGGTCTTGTTGAACACACCAATGGGATTGCTGATGTGAATGACGGGAGAATATCCGTTGAGGCCCCGATAGGCCACGGGGAAGGTGAACTGTCCCAGGTAGACGGTGTCGACCTTGTAGGGGTCGTTGGTGAAGGCCGTCGTCTTGTTCACAGCCCTGGGGTTCTCGTCTTTGCTGTCGCCGCTCTGTAGGAATTTCGAGCTGAAGCTGTAGGTGGACACCTTTCCGTTGGCGCCGCAATAGCTCATTTGGAAATTGAGCAGATGGGGCCTGACGTCGCCGTCGTCGAAGACCCAATAGCGCTGCTCGCCGAGCGGATAGAGGGCAGGCATGAACACGGCATAGAACTGATAGGTGGTGGAGAGCACATTGGGCAGCTCCACGAAGACATCGGGCTTGGCGTAGTCGCTGGTGGGATAAATCCAAAGGTAGCGCAGGTTGTTGGCCTCGGGGTCGTTGAAGATGCGCTTGGCGATGCTGTCGGGCACCCTGACGGGGTTCGACGAGAAGGTGAAGCGGTCTTTGCTGCCGTCCCTATACACATTGTTCATCAGGTTCACATTGATTTGCGGGTTGTAGAGCTCCCACGGCAGGAAAGCCAGGCTGTCCATGATGCAAGCGTAGCCGTTGCTCATGGCCTGCTTCTGAACCATCGGGGCCATGATGTCGCGTGGGTTCGAGAACTTGGTGCGTGTGGTGCTGCGCAGGGTGTCGGTGTACTCCCCTTTGTCGGTGAGCCAGCGGTTGTAGATGTTGGTGTTGCTGAAGACGAGGTCGCCCACGATGACGCTGCGCACCAGCGAGTCGCTCAGCTCCGGGTCGACCTTGATTTCCTTCGTCATCGTGTCGCTCGGCTTGGTGAAGGCGTCAACATCGGGGACGACGGTGGTGGCCAGGAACTTGTAGAGAGGCTTCACCTTGTTGTAGAGGTCGGCGTAGGCCTTGTTGGTGGGCATCAGCAGGGTGTAGGTGCTGTCCTCGCAGGCCAGGTCGGCGTTCAGTCGGTAGAGCAGCTGGTTCTCGGTGACGACGACAGAGTCGATATAGGTCTGCACGCCTTCCACCATGGGGCCTTTCACGCTCTGGTTCACGTCGAGGTAGGTGAGCTCATACTTCAGGAAGTAATTGCGCAGCGAGTCGATGCCCTCGGCCATGCGCAGATATTCATACAGGTTGGGGTAGAAGTGTGCCGAGCCGTCGAGCAGGTGCACCACGCCATTGCTGCTGGGCAGGTTGGCGCGGCTGATGGGACGCCCGGCAAAGGAGTAGCTGCCGTTGCCCACGAAGTCGAACGATTTCTCGTTGAGCGTGTGTATGCGCTCGCTGACGTCGCCCGATGCCACATGCACATACTGGGCTATATGGCTCTTGATGAACTGTTGCAGCACCAGCGAGTCACTCAGCTGCTGATAGTTGGAAGCGCTGAACGTGCCGTCAACGGGAGCCCACACCGTGTAGGTGCGCGAATTGGCCAGCTGCTCGGCAAAGCCTGTGCGGCGCAGCAGCTCGGCAAATTCTTTCAGCTGACCGTGCTGCTGGATGTTCTCCCAGAGCGTTTGGTTGCCCGAGGTCTGAGCATCCACAGGCACCTCGTTATAGTCGCTGAAGTCGGAGCAGGCGGCCATGAGCCCCATGGCCGTGATGCAGCAACCAATAGCAGTTATATTGCTGAAGATTTTCATATCGTTGTTCTTTTCTTTTATTACATTTTTAAGATTTGTATCGCCTTGCCCTTCTGGGGCATGCATTTGTTGGAGCCGCTTTTAGAACCAGTCCTCCAAGTATTCGGTCTGGTCGACCAGTTCCACGGGGATGAACTCCACGAAGTCGAACTGCCATTTCAGCTCCTTCTCGTCGGGCACCACGCTCTTGATGCGGAACCAGCGTTCTTCGCTCTGCTTGATTTCGAAGCGGCCCATGATCTTGCGCAGTGCATTGTTGCCCGTGCTGGTGTAGCGCAGGTTGCGGTCGGTGTTCACGCCCGTCTGCTGGTCGTGGCGCTCGGCATGGTCTTGGTAGCCATACGAGCAGCGCATGTAGCCGTGGTTGCGCATGGCGGCATCGGTGGCAATGCCCAAGTCTTCCTCTTCGAGGTAGTTGGTCCAGCCGATGCGGGGGTCGGTGATGGCTACGCGGGCATCGAGGGGGATGTCGACAGCCACCATGCTCGACTGCTTCTTGCTGGTGCCCATGTAGAACTGCATCATGCTGCCATGGCCCATGGGGGTGTAGAAGATGCGCATCTCGTAGTTGCCCGTTGGCAGCGGTGGCAGTTTGATGGCCAGGTCGTAGCTGCCGCCCCATCCTTGGAAGGTGTCGCCCTGCCAAGCATTGTAGGCGCCTTTCACATTGTAGCGGAAGCAGTTCTGGTCGGTATAGCTGACCACGTTGTCGAAGAAGTCGAGTGGGAAGGCCACGCGGTTGCCGCTGCCTCCTCCGTTGAGGGCCTGCATCTCGGCATTGGTCGACATTCGTATGCCGTTGTTGATAAACTCTGGGATGAAGGTGGTGCTGTCGAAGCGCATACGCTCGTGCAGCACACCCTTGGGCACCTCGCGGTTGTAGACGAGCATGCCTCGCAGGGCATGGATGTAGCCATTATAGGTTTGGATGTTCGTGTGCAGCTGGCTGTGGTCGTCGGGCGATGTGCTGACGTCGCTGTCGGTGGTGCGGGCAATGCGCACACCGGGGTTGAGCAGGGTGTGCATGGCTTCGCTGCCCACGGTGCCGATTTCGTCGGTCAGGGTGTTCAGACGCACGTAGCGGTTGATGTACAGCTGTGTGCCCGCGGGATTCCAAATCTTCAGCAGCGTGTGGGGGAGCATCGTCTCGTAGTAGTCGTAGGGACGGCAGCCATTCACATAGTTCCACACCTCGCTCCAGCGCTGGCTGTATTCGAACACCAACTCGTTTTGTGGCATGCCGGCATACAGGATGTGGTAGGCGATGAACATGTTGAGGGCATTGAACCGGTTGGTGTAGTCGGTGCCCGTGCTCACGCTGTTGCCCGTCTCATTGATATAGTCATACCAGTCGGCGGCATTGCCATACTGCTCGTTGGCATAGGCGATGAGTTCTTGCAGGTTGTGTATGCCGTTTTTCTCCAGCACCGAGTTGGGCTCGGCAAAGATGGTGTACATCACGCGACATTCCTCGGGCCAGTAGAGTGGGGCCTTCTTCTGCGACTCTGTGTCGTTGCGGTCGCCGATGGTGTACTTGCGGCGTGCGTTCTCGCTGTTGAGCTTCCATGAGCGGGTCAGCGAGTCGGCCAGTCCTGTCAGCTTCATTGCCTCCATGAAGATGCTGTATTCTTCGTGACGCTCCAGCTCGGGCATCATCAGGCGATTGTTGAATTTAATCACCTTGTCGATGACGTGCACAATGCCGTTGGTCACCAAGCTGTCGGCCTCGATGATACGAGCCTCCTGGTTCAGACACACATAGCCCAGCGAGTCGGTCGATGTCTGGAAGGGCGTGCCCAGCAGGGTGTTCACGGTAGTGCCTCCGCCTCCAATCTCGATGGTGTTCTGAATCTTTCCCGAAAGGTGGTACTTAGCAATCTCGTTGCAAAGGCTGTCGGTGAGTCCTTCGAGCGAGAGGTCGGTCATGCCGTTGTGTGGAAGCGCTGCGTCGGGGTCGTTCCACAGATATTCCAGATGCTGGGCTACAGCCTCGTTGGTGGGTACAAAGCAGGTGTACTCGCCCCATGCCGAGAGGTTGCGGTCGAGGCCCACTCGCGAGAGGATATAGTCGAAGGAACTCAGTTCGCTCTTGCGCTTGATGAAGTCGGCTGCCGTCTCGCCCGTCGAAGTGAAGAGGTCCGACTCGTCGGGTTCTGGATTGCAGGCCACGAATGCTGCTAATGAGCTGGCAGCAACGGCGAAGATAAATGATTTGATAAGTTTCGTCTTCATTGTGTGTTCCTCCTTCCATTAATATGTTTTCTCGTATGCATTGATCGACTTGTATGCTGGGTTCTGCACCAGCTTGTCGCACAGGTTGATGTCGTCTTCGGGTATGGGCATGTAGAGATAGCTTTCGTTGCGCATCTTGGCTTGCACGGCCATACGGTTGTCGGATAGAGCACGCGTCATCAACTCCAGCATGTCTTTGTAGAGTGGTGGCAGCGCCAGTTCGGTGCTTCCTGCTACGGCAATCATCTGTCCGTAGGTCTCGTCGTAGCGCACGCCTTCGGTATGGCGGTAGTTGTAGCGCATCAGGTCGTACCATCGCTTGCCCTCGAAGCAGAGTTCGCGCAGCCGTTCTTCCATCACCAGCGTCTCCATCTGCACCTTTGTGAAGTCTTTGTATCGGTTGCCCTTTTCCCAAGCCACGTCGAGTCCGAAGCTGGCGCGGTCGTCGGTATAGCATGAGCGTGTGTTCACGGCTTCCACAAGGTCGAAGGCTTGCTTGCGCAGCTCGGCGTTGGCCTCCACCACGGCATCTTTCATCTCGGTCGAAGAGCCGGGGATGGTGTCCTGCATCTGCTGCACCAGTGCTTCGGCCTTCATTAGCATCACGTCGGGCAGACGATAGATGATGTAGTTCTGGTCGAAGTTGTCGTAGTTGCGGCCTCCGGTGCGTGCCTCACCCGTCTTACGTCTGATTTCCTGCTGCGACACCATCTTCCTCACATCGAAGGAGCTGGCATCGGTGGCAGTGAAGTGCGAGCTGTAGAAACGCAGGTCGGAGGTGGAGAACACCGTGTTCGAGTTCACCTTGGCGTTGCCCAGGTTGGCATCGGCATCGGTGGAATTGGCAAAGATGATCGAGGCCTTCAGGTAGCCTTCAGTAGAGGTGTTGCTACCATATTTATAATAATACTTGCACAGGGCGGCATTGTTCTTCGACTGCAGTTCAAAAATGCTCTCCTCGGCATTCTGCTGTACGTAGAGTGTTGAGTAGGAGTCGTTGAAGTTGTCGTTGTCGGTGAGGGGGAAGGCTTTCTCTTCAGTCTCGTTGCGCCCTTTCACGTGCTGGCTCCGTTTCGACTCGATGACCTGGTCGCACAGCTCCACACACCGCTGGTAGTCGGCAGCCGAGTGCATGATGGATGCGCGCCACAGGTAGATGTCGGCCAGGAGCGACTTCACACCGTCGAGTGTGAACCATCCCACGCGCCGCCACTCTCTCACGGCAAAGTTGTTCGAGCGCAGGCAGTTGCTGTTTGCCGCTACCTTTTCCAGCGTTTGGATGAGTTGCTCCAGCAAGGCTGCGGGTGCCATCTGTGTCAGGTTCTTCTCCTGGCTGCTGGTGGTGTAGGCATATTCATAATAGGGCACGTCGCGGAAGGTGCGCACCAGATAGAAATAGCATAGCGAGCGCAGCGCCAGCATTTGGCAGCAGTGCGACTCATAGTCCGACTGTGTGTAGTTGGGGTCTTCGTTGAGCACTTTCTCTGCCTTCTCCAGCACGATGTTGCACCTGTTGATGACGTCGTAGAAGTCGCTCCACGCCGCATACTGGTTGGTGGTCTGGATGTTCACCGCCTCTATTTCCTTCAAGGCGTCGGGCACGGCTCCTGATAGATTGGTGGTGTTGCCCACCAGCTCGTCGGAGCGGAAGTCGCCCCAGATGATGAGCTTGGTGATAATCGACTCGCTGGACATGGCTGCGTAGGCCGACGTCACCATCGACTGCACGTCTTCCTTCGTCTTCCAGAAGTTCTCTTCCACCACCTTGTCGTTGGGCAGGATGCTGTGTTCCAAGCACGAAGCAAGGCTAAAAGCCGCAAGGCAGCAGCCGATGACCGCTATCCGCTGGCTAAACTTCCTTATCTTAGATTTCTTTTCCATTGTCAAGACCTTGTTTTGTTGTTTGAACCATAAAAATCATTATCTTGTCAGAATCCCACGTTGAGTGTCAGTGTGAACTGCTTCGAGCGCGGAGTCTGCGATTCGTCGAAAGCGGGGTAGTAGCCGCGTGCCGACACCTCGGGGTCGATGCCGCTATACTTTGTCCACACACACAGGTTGTTGATAGAGCCATAGGCCTGCAGACTCTTCAGACCCAGCTGCTTGATGAGCTTCTTGCTGAAGTTGTAGGAAATCTGCAGATTCTGGAATCGCACGAAGCCGCCGTCCTCGACGTAGCGGTCGGAGTTCTGGAAGTTCCATCCCGAATTATACATGGCGCGGGGCATGGGTGTGTCGTCGCCGTCCTTGCGCCAGCGGTAGTTCACGGTGGTGCTCTGGTTGTTGGTGTAGTACATCTGCTCCAAGTTCATGCGGGCGATGTTCACGATTTTGTTGCCAAAGCGATAGTTGAAGCGTCCTTTCACCTGCCAGGGGCCGTAGCGCAGCGTGATGCTGAAACCACCATTGGCCTTGGGCAGCGAGTTGCCCAGATACACCACGTCGAGAGCGTCGATGTTGCCGTCGTGGTTGATGTCCTCGTAGATGAGGTCGCCGCCCTGGAAGTTGTAGCCCTTCTGTCCGCTGCCGGTGGTAATCTGCTGATAGGCATACTTCATGTGCTTGGGCGTGCCGTTGTTCTCCATAATCACTCGCCCGTTCTTGTCGGTGGCCACGGGTGCGGTGTGCCCGGCAGCCAGGAACTCGTTGATCCACTGCTCATATTGCTGTGGTGTCAGCCCGTGCTCCTTGCGATAGTTGTCCAGATATTCGTAGGTGTACTGGTAGACTCCCTTGTAGTGGAATCCGTAGATGGAGCCGAGCGAGTTGTTCAGCTGCACGCGGATGGGGTAGGCGGCCTTTGCACGGTTGTTGTAGTTCCATGTGGTGCCGTTGATGCTCTCGAGCACGCTCTCGTTCATCTCCTTCAGCAGGTTGGTGTTCTGTGCGATGTTGAAGCTGACGTCCATCGAGAACTTGCCGCGCTTGAGTAGGCGGCGTGCGTTCAAGTTCAGCTCCCATCCCTGGTTGGTCATGCGTCCCACGTTGGCGTGCGACACTTTGGTGAATCCGGTGTAGCTGGGGATGCTCAGTCCCTGCAGCATGTCGCGTGTGTCGCGGAAGTAGTATTCCACCTCCATCTCCAGTCGGTCGTTGAGCAATCCCAGGTTGACACCCAGGTTGGTGGATGTGGTCTTCTCCCATCGCAGGTCGTCGAGCTTCAGTCCGCTCAGCGTGGCGTAGGAGTCGAGGTCGTTGCCCTTACCGTAGTTGCCCACCGATGTGTTGTAGGTGTTGTAGAACAGGTAGTCGTTGTCGGGCGCCTTGCCGGTGCGTCCCCACGATGCTCGCAAGCCGAGCATCGACACTATCTTGCGCGACCACTGCATGAACGGCTCGTCGATGACGTTCCATCGTGCTGAGAGTCCTGGGAAGATGGCCCACTTGTTCTTGGGTCCGAACTTCGAGTCGCAGTCGGTTCTGAGCGAGAGTCCCAGCGAGTAGCGTCCGTCGAGATAGCTCACGTGTCCGTTGTAGAGCAGGTTCTCCGAGTTGGAGCGCCCGTTGCCGCTGCTGGTGTTGCCGGTGTAGGCATTCACCGTTGGCGAGGTGAAGCCGTTGGGCAGGTGGTCCATGTTGGTGGTCTGGTTGTTGTTGCGGCTCATGCTCATCTCGTAGCGTGCCAGCATGGTGGCACTCCAGTCGCGGTTGGTGAAGTAGGGTGTGAACACCAGTTCGGCCCTTCCGCCGATGCGCATGCTGTTGGTCTCGTAGTTGCTGGTCTTGTTGTAGTTGCTGGCGTTCCACTTGTTGGTGGTGAGCGATGCGGGATAATAGTCGGGCTTGCTCTCGGCAAAGATGTCGAAGTCTACGCGACCGTTGAAGGTGAGTCGGCTCTTCTCGTCGCCAACGCCCAGAATCTCATACTTGATGGTGAAGTCGGGCGTGAGTCGGTAGGTCTGGTCTTTCGACCATGCCTGGCGAGCGATGGCCACGGGGTTGCCGATGCCGCGAATCGACGAGAGGTCGTAGCTCGACAGCGCTCCGTCGTAGGGGCTTTGTGCTGCCGTGGCCGATGGGTTCATCAGGTAGTATTCGTCGGTGTCTTGGCCGTCGGCGGTCTGCCTGTAGATGCTCATGTTGGGGGCTATCTGCTGCGCCTTGCCCAGGATGCCGCTATAGTTCTTGTGGTTGTTGGTGTAGGTGAGTGCGAAGTTGGTGATGAAGCGTATGCGGTCGCTGACGTTGTAGTCGAGGGCCATACGTGTGGAGAACTGCTGGAACTTCTGCTCGATGATGGAGCCGGTCTGATACTTGTAGCCGGCCGAGATGCGGAAGGTGGCTTTCTGTCCGCCGCCGGTGAGGTTGACGTTCCAGTCGTGCATGGCTCCAAACTGCTTCACGGCCTTCACCCAGTCGGTGTTGTTGTTCCAGTTCTCATATTCGCCCCAGCTCTTGTCGTAGTTCAGTTCGGCGATGCTGGTGGTGCGGTCGCTCTGCTGTGTGGGGTTGTAGAACTCCTCCTTGAGCAGCATGGTGTAGTCGTCGCCGTTGAGCAGCTTGTAGCCGTCGGGCTGCCAGGTGCCAGTGAACTTGTACGACACGTTGATGCGTGGTTTGCCTCGTGCGCCGCGCTTGGTGGTGATTTGAATCACACCGTTGCTGCCTCGCGAACCCCAGATGGCGGTGGCGGCGGCATCCTTGAGCACGGTGATGCTGGCGATGTCCTCCACGTTGACCGAGAGGAGCGACGAGTACTGTTCCTCGTCGGCATTCACGTAGTCGAAATTCTCGTCGGGATTTTCAAAGATTTTGTCGTCGACCACGATGAGGGGGTTGGCATTGGCCGAGAGGGTGGTGATGCCACGCAGGCGCATCTGCGTGCCTGCTCCCAGGTTGCCCGAGTTCGACACGATGTCGAGACCGGCGATTTCACCCTGCAGCGCCTCGTCAGCCGATGTGAAGGCGAGTCCCTCCACGCTCTCCATGTTCATGGTCTGCGAGGCGGTGGTTATCTCCTTCTTCTGTATCATCAGTCCTCCCGAGTTGTTGCGTCGCCCTGTCACGCGCACCTCCCTGAGCTGCGTGTTGGCAGGTTCGAGCTTCACCTTGAAGTTGGTTTGGGTGCCGATGGTGAGCACCTTTTCGCGGTCGCCCACATACGAGAACTTCAGCTTGTTCTTGGTGCTCTTCACTGTGAGCGAGAAGTTGCCGTTGAAGTCGGTCTGCGTGGCCGATACGATACGGTTGTTGGCATCTACCTCCACCACGTTGCCCATCATCACGGGGCCCTCGCTGTCGGTCAGCGTTCCCGATATTCTTACGCCCTGGGCCACTGCCAGCTGTGCTGCGAGTGCCATGAGGGCAGTCATGAATAGTTTCTTTATTTTCATAGCTGTGTCTTAGGCCGTTAGAGTTCGTTGTTTGCTTTCTTCTGCTGGTATGCTTTCATGGCTCTGCTGAAGTGGCTGCGGCTGGCCCATGGCTGGTCGAAGCGTGTGGCGGCGTCGCCATAGAGTGGTTCGGATATCTGGTGTACGGCGCAGAACGACGATGTCTCGATGCCCTTGGCGCGTGTCTTGCTGTCGGTGAACCAATAGTCGCGTGCCATTTTGTTCACCAGTCCGGTGCTGCCGTTGGCATTCACGCTCACGTTGTGGTCGCTGTGCATGTCGGCAATGTTGATGACGCCGTCGCCACCCGAGATGGTCACCTCGCGAGCCAGTCCGTTGTCGTCGCTGCTCAGTGTCTGGCGCTTGCCGCCGTCGATGATGTTGTCGGCATAGATGGAGTTGGTGACGAAGTGGTAGCGCACAAAGTCGCGCAGCGCCCTGATCATCAGGTAGGCCTTGGCTTGGTCGGCCTGCTCCTCGTCGCTCACGATGACCTGCCCCGTCTCCTCGTCGATGGTCTGCTCGGCATCTTCGCCGTGGTATTTCAGGAAGAGGTTCTGGATGGTCTCCCACTTGGGCAGCCCTTGGGCGTAGGCCTTGGCCATGGCGGCGTTGTCGGGGGCGAAGAGGGTGTAGTTATAGGTGTTGAACATCTTTACGTTGTAGTCCAGACAGGCATCTTCGCGCTGTGTGGAGCCCAGCTTGTAGTCGCGTGTGAAGATGGTGTAGGCATCTTGTGGCGAGGGCAGCTTGCTGTCCTTGGGGTTCACCTTCGAGATGCCCGCCCACTCCAGGATCTCGGTGGCACCGAATCCCATGCATGCCTGCAGGAAGTCGGCGAAGATGGTGTCGCCACCCACCACGGTGTTGCTCAGCACGTTGTAGACGCTCTGCGTGGGTGGTTGTATCACTCGGTCGAGGCGGTAGGCCACACCGTTCTTCTCGTTGTAGATGCTCTTGATGCGTGGTGCGGGGAAGTGGTCGGGGTCTTCAATCTGCAAGCCCGACATCACGCGCCCGTTCTCCATGTTGCCATCCACATAGACGGTGCCTCCGTGCTTCGTCTTGTAGTAGTGGTTGCCGCCGATGACCTCGCCGGTGTTGAGCACCACGGTGTGGTAGTTCAGTATGTCCACCAGCTGGCTCTTCACCTCGCTCAGCGCCACCTTTCCTGGGAAGATGCTGTCAATCTCGCCCGTCTCCAGGTCGTAGTAGTGTCGGCTGCAAGCCAGATAGGGCTGTGTGCGCGCCTTGGTGTCGTAGTAGAGGTGCAGCACCTCGGCCTGCTGGGTGCCGGGCTGGTTGTTCTTCAGGTGTCCCAGCGAGGCGGGGTCGAGATAATACAGGTCGAAGGCTCCATCTTCGGGCAGGAAGAGTGCGTAGTTGGCGCTCATGGCCAGCAGATAGAAGCGGAAGTCCACTCCGAGGTTCCAGGCGTTGGGGTTCTCGGGTGTGCGGTCTTGTATCATCCAGTTGATGACCTTCATGTCGGGGAAGACGGATGCGGGAGCCATCACCGACTGGTACTCGTCGGGGGCTATCAGCTCGTTCATCACGTAGATGGCTCCGTTGTTGGCGATGGTGATGTCGTAGCCTCCGTCGGCCTTCTTGTTGAGCAGCGAGAGCCTGACGCCCATGTTCTCCGAGGCGTCGTTGGTGATGGCGTCGAACTTGCTGGGCACGGTGGCGATGAAGCTGGGCTTCATCAGGTTCTTGGCAAATGCGGTGAGCACCTGCGGGTTCTTCGACTGTAGCGAGTCGAGGTTCTCCAGCAGGTTCTCCACGGTGTTGGCCTTGTCGCCATAGATATCTATTAGGTATGCGCCTGGTCCTCCTGGCAGGAAGTAGCGCTTCATGGCATCGTCGCTGGGTGCGAAGCAGGCTCCCATGTCCATGATGCCGAAGTCGAGGTCGGTGCCAGCGGCGGGGCGGGGGAAGTATTGGTTCCATCCAGGGTCGAATCCGAGCACCTCCGATGGCGACAGGGTTTTTCTGTCGGGGGTATTGGTCAGCACGGCGCCCTGCGAGCGGTTGCTCAGGTAGCGCCATTGGTAGATGGAGTCGATGGTGGGTCGGCCGTTCACCATGGCCCAGTCGTTGTAGTTGCGTGTGGTGTTCTCGTCGTAGTAGGGAGCGGCGAAGTAGTCCACCAGTCGGCTGAAGATGCTGGTGTTGTCCTTGCGGCGCAGCACCTGTGCCATGTTGCCCGGGGGCACCAGCACGTCGTGCATCTGGTGGATGTATCCGTTTTGGCAGGTGATGTCGCCGTGCTCCACCTTGTTGTTGAAGATGTAGGCCATGCCCTCGCTATAGGGCTCGCCGGTGAGGATGGCGAAATCGCTCTCGTCGCCCAGTGTGGTGATGGCGTTGTTGAGCATATACTCACGCGTCAGGTGCACCATCATGGGGCGTGTGGCGTCGGTCACGGCATAGAGTCCCTTCTCGTAGAACTTGGTCCAGTTGCTGTTGTTGGCAGGTATGCCGCTGGGCCTGACGTCGGCGTTGCCGCTGCCAGGCACCCATTGCACGGTGTCGATGATGCTGATGTTGGTGGCATGCCGCACGGCCTGGCCCTTGTTGGGCTCGTTGGTGCCGTTGCTCACGTTGGGCAGCAAGCCCAGCAGCAGGGCATTGTCGAGCATGGAGTTGTAGAGCAGCAGCTTCTTTTGCGACTCCGACAGCTGCTCGTAGCTCGTCACCCCCCAGTCGTTCTTTTGGAAGAATCGCGCGAAGGCCTCGTCGTTGGCGGGGAACACCGTCTTCGAGCCTGTGCGGTTGAGCACCTCATCGTAGCCCAGGTCGTCGATGAGGCGCAGGTAGTTGCTGAACGTGCCCGTCAGCAATCCGCGTTCAGTGGGATTCTTCAGTTCCGCATAGATGCTCGAACCGAGCCACGAGGGGCGGCTGTCGGCATCTACCTCCTGATTCTTCTCAATGCAGGAGGCCATCAATCCCGCCGAGGCGAGAGAGACACAGAATAAGAATTTCTTCATAAATTATTAATAGTTATTAGCCAAATATGTTCAGATGTCAGTGGTTTCAACAGTAGTAGTTACTTTGCGTGCTGCAAAATTAAGTAAAAAAATGCAAACAGCAAACAACAAATATAAATTTTTTGCAAAGTTACGCACAATTTCGCCTTTCCACCCTCCTTTTTTCCGTCAATCAGCATTCGGTTTCTCGGCAAAGGGAGTGAAAATGATGAAACGATGGAATGGAGTATTCCGGGTTCTCCGGGTTCTCCGGATTTCCCGGAATATCCAGAATCTCCGGATTCTCCGGAATCTCCAGAATTTCCGGAATCTCCGGCAAACACAAAAAAAAACTCCAGCCCCTTCGTGGTGAGAGGGCTGGAGGTGGGTGAGGGGTGAGTGACGAGGGTAGGGGGGCTACTCTTCGTCGTCGTCCCAGCTGTCGGTAGAGCGGCTCCAGGCCGAGCTCACCTCAGAGTTTTGAAGCTGAGTGTTCACGCCTTCTGTCGATGATGCGCATACCATCTGCAGGGGTTGTGTGGCCGTCACCTTTGTGGTGGGCATCGTATATTCTTTCTTTGTCATTGTGGTGTACTCCTTGTTTTGTTGTTTTATCATTACCTTTTTGCCA
>JAEEGG010004140.1_pt1 | contig 35425 bp, 70 predicted proteins | sample 9134161 | NCBI WGS metagenome assembly JAEEGG01 (sample SAMN16246543, study PRJNA631951) | gut metagenome | biome: gut microbiome; feature: rumen; material: CR-attached | host: Bos | place: Iran: Karaj | collected 2018-10
GTAGAACCATAACATAAAATATCAATATCTTTTTCTCCTTTAGGATATTTACTCCAATCTTTATATGGTTTCAAGATGTGTAATTTAACATCTGGTCTAATCAACTTTAAAACTTCAATGTTTTGTTCATCATAGTCCCAGATTTCATCAGCTTGTTTTATCCACGAAAAATAGCCCTGATGCATAAATTGTCTTTGTGTAGCAGTCAATGGCTCTTGATTAAATACAATTACTTTGTCATATTTTTTCTTATATTGTTCTATATTTTGAGTTCTTGAAAAATCATGAGCACCGCAAATAACCAAATTATTTGACTTATCTTCTTTAAATTCATTTTTTAAAGAATCTATTGTTTCATTAAATGCTGGGTGTGATGATAAAAAATTCATATTAATAATAAAAAATTGCAGGTTTGTTCATAAAATACTGATTATTCCAATTTATATTAGTAAAGATACTTTCACGATTTGTTCCATGAATACAATAACCTATATAAGGCGACTGAATCCATTTTCTACTAAACAACATAACATTTAAATTACTATACATTTTATATAATAATAATGATAATACAACTTGGTCTAATCTACAAATATCTTTATCGCCTTTTAAATATAAAATATGTTCCCAAATTGTATTATGAAATTCTTTCGTTAATTCGTTATTTTTAACAATTTTGAAACCAGCATCAATACCGCCTCTATAATTTTCCATTTGATAATGATGATACAAATAATATAATAACATAGTTTGTGTATCACTCAGTCTTTTTTGAACCTGATTCCATACACCTATTTCTTCAAAAGGTTTATTGTCATGAAATGGCATAAGTAATAAACCAATATCATTATTTCTTAAATTAAAATCTTCAATAACTTTATTAAGTTTTTTCTTAATTTTCATTGAAGAATCTATAACAATACAAGTATCTGTACTTACATATTCAAATGGATGATAACGAACATAAAATGATTTATAAATTGGTGAAGCATTTGTATGTTTATTTTCCACTACTATTTTCCAAATGTTAGATTTTAAATTTGGATTATCTGTAACATAAACATATTCACATTCAGGGTCTACTTCCAATGGTTCCCTGAATATCTCATAATTTCCGAAATTAAATGTTAATATACTATACTTTTTCATTTAAAACTCATAAAACAATGTACTTTTGAATTTTTCGCTTTTAATTTTTTATATTGAATCCAAGCACCAAATAAAAATTCAGCAAAATAACCAATCATTCTTGGTGGTATTTTACGATTATAATAGTTTTCTGCTTCTATATAAGTTTTAAAAACATCAAAAATAAATTCACAATATTCTGATATAATCTCTTTTTTACAAACAAACATATTACCTAAAGCATACCAGTTACCATTTAAATGATTAAGATATACATTATAATAATTTTCATCTTTATAAAATTTTATAAATGATAAAAATTTAAGTATTTCTAATGATTTATCACATACATTTGTACTATGTTTATCTAATATCGTTAATGGCGAATTATAATTATTAATATTTTTTACATATAAAATATCATTTGTTTTTAAAGCTGCTCTAATCTCACCTTCCGAAAGCAAATTCCTTTTATCATTAACGAAGTATCTTCTATAATGTTCTAATCCAACAATATCATCATCAACATGTTTCCATAAGTAATAAAGGCCAGTCAATTCACAATAACAAGGATTAAGAAAATCTATATTATCACCTTCATGTGGCTGATCTATTAAGAATTTCTCACGGATATTATCCAAAGGGAGAAATTTATTCTTACTACTTCCTACCACATAAATCTTCATAAATTCATTACCAAACTACTTCATTAACCTGATTATAAGTCTTTTCTGTTGTCAAAACTTGTCTTTCAATAACAGAGTCAGGACCATTGTCTTTCATATATTTAAAGAAAAATGTTGTAGTTAATCGTTCAGCTAAAAATCCATATAATCGTGCCTGATAAGCATAATCATTTAATGGAAAACCACTTTTTTCTACATATTTTTCTCTGTATTTACCTATATGAGTTATCATATTTATGTAATTATTGTTTACCCCAATAATTTTATCAAATTCTAACAAAGTATCAAATACAAATTCACAATACTTATTAAATAACTCTTTTGATAATACAAACATATTATATGGATAATAACAATGGGAATCTAACATATTAATAAAAGAAACATAATATGAAGGATATTTTCTTTGTATAATACCCATTAATTTGATTAAATCACCTGTATTGTGGCATATATCATACTGCATATAGTTATTAAATGGATTAACTAAATGCTTTGGAATTATTGGTTTATCAAACTGTGGGAAATCGTTTTTAAAATCAAAGAATCTTCTATAATGGGCAAAACCAATATAATCAGTTTGTAATTCTTTATGTTTCCACACATAATAAATCTGGGTCAATTCCGACCACATACGATTATCAAGAAATCCATCAGATTTAATTAACCCAATGGATTTATTATTATTCTTAATATCTTTATCAGATATAATTTTGAAACCAGGATTAGTTATCCCTTGAAAATCAAAATCTTTATGGCAACAAACAAATATATTTACACTCATCTCACCAATCTCTTAAACAATGTTATATGTATAAACTAATAACTAAATGCGTCAGTCCATTCATCCATTACATCACTTGCCCATCTATCAAGTTTATCTGTAATGTCAATTTTACCTTGTTTGTCAATTCTTACATTTTGTGATAAATCGTTAAAGGTATCTTCAAAATTACCATAATTCAATGTAACTCTTAATATATCAGTTTCATGATTATATTCACATATAACAGTAACATCGTGAATACCATCACTCAAGGTATAAGCAACAGTATTTGGTGTAGTAGATTTAATTTGGTGGGCATCTTCTAACTCAAATATTCGTAGAAGAATTTCGCTTAAATTTTCTACTAAATTACTTATATTGACTTTTTCTACGAGATAGCCAGCAGTTTTTAAGTATGTAATGGATTCGTGTAAATTCATAAATTACCTATTAGCAAAATAATCTTCAATTTCTGCTAAATCGTTAGCAATAAGAACCCACTGGTCGCCCTTTCTTAAAGCCAATCCACCTTTAGATGTTTTTAAATATCGGTCAGCTTTACGAACACCCTTTGTTTTACAAGTAAATGTTGTTCTAAATTGACTATCACTGTATTCATCTACTACATCATAATTTCGTGAAAGAACATTGTAGATTTCTTTACTTGTTGTCCATATTAACCACCTTTTAAAGCATTTTACTTGTTTTTACAGTATAATCGTGTTTACAATTTTCATCACCCCATTTATGGGCTTCTAATATATCTCTAAAAACGGCATAATCTTCATCATTTTCCCCACCATCCATTACAACAATGTAAACCTTATTAGTAGGTACTTTTTCATTTCTTTTTTTAATTTGTGCTAATCTATCACCTATATTAACATTTGAACGAACTGGTATATCATATTCTACGAGAAATCCATTCTCTTTTAATACTTCTTTAGCTTCTTTTAATTCCATATTAACCACCTATTTTATATGCTTCTTCAGCAATTTCTTTAATGTGTTTTACACATTCTTCAACAGATTTGCCATTTTCAAAGTCTTCTTTCATTTGTTCCACAATGTCAACATAACATTCCCAACGGCAATAGCCTCTTAACTTTTCAAAAGATTCCCAGCGTTTAGTTGTTTTAAGCCAGTTGTTTAGTTCTTTCTTTACGGCAAGTTTATACTGCCACAATTCAAAATGTTTGTTGGATTCACAAATGTAGCCATTATCTTTTAATGTTTCTAATGCTTCAGTTAGTTCGGTAGATTCTTTAACTTGTTTTAATTGTTTTCCGCACATTGGGCAAAAGTTTACTTCAAAATCATCATCACCATATTCTTCAAAGCCAGTGTAATCTACACTTAAAGTAGTTCCTCTTTCATCTGACCATTTTGTCATATAGATGGCGAATTTACCACTATTCTTTCTATCACTGCCTTCACAAAATTTACACATACTATTTTACCTTATTGAAATAATCGTTTAGTTGTCTTAAATTATATCCAATAACTACAAATCCGAATTTACTGGTAGATAGTGTTAATCTCCAAGGATAAAGTCTACCTCTGTATTCAAAGAACTTGTTTTTAAATTCCAATGTATAGAACTTATTATCTTTGGTTACGATTTTATATATTTTGTAGCCTTCTTCTGCTGGAACTTCTTTTGTTTCAAGAACTTCGTGTTTTTTATTGATTATATTTACAACATCACCGAGGTCATCTTTATAGTCATCATCGTATGCTTCTAAAATATAACCATTCTTGTTTAGGACTTCTTCTGCTTCTCTTAATTCCATTGTTTACCCCATTGTGGCTATGTTTCTAATATCTTCTAATGTAGCATCAGGATATTCTTCTTTAATTTCTTTGTAATCTTTAAATGATTCAAGTTTGCAGTATTTTCTAATGTATGCTTGTAATGATGGTTCAAATCCACATCCACCTTTACCAAATGTGAACCAGTGTCTTTTACCATTCAATGTAAATTCACATTCCCATCCATATAAAGTTTTCCATAATGGACTTCTAATACTTCTGTTTGCGTGAATGTCAATGTCTTTGGCATCTGGGAAATACTCTCTTTTTAACAAATCATATTCGTAGTCATACTTACTTGCTTCTGTAATAGTGGTTTTACTTGCTTTACGCAAATCTTCATTTAGTTCTACTTTATAACCATTATCATTCAAAATCTTTTTAGCTTCTGTCAAATTCATACTACTTTCCTATCTTTTTAAATAATGTTTTTAATCCTATCCAACCCAAAGAAATTAGACCACTAACAAGAAGGCCTATTAGTATGAACTTTACAAGTAAATATGGGTCAATCATTAGCATTTATAGTATTTATAGTATTTATAAAAAAAGACCAAATGAAAATTTGGTCTTTAATTTTAATCCCAGTATACCCAAAATCCGTAATTGGTTTCTTCCCAGGTATTTCCTAATCCATTTCTTACTTTGTATTTAGTTTTGCTTTCTGTTATTTTAAAACCCTCAGCTCGCAGTCGGTCTTTTACTCTATATGAAATTACACCATTAAATATCCAAGATTCATTATAATATAAAGATGTACTGCCAGTTTTTGCTTCCTTAGCAATCATTTTCTTTAACATTTTATAATGATATTCATCTTCTTTATCTTCTTTTTCTAATAGTTTCTTTAATCGTTTCTTTTGCTTTTCTTTGGTTTTATTTGAAACCATATTATGTGTATCTTTGGCTTTGAAGGTTAAATCTTCGGAAGGCCTAAATACAGCATATAAACCTACTAGCGAAAGTATAATAATTATAGCAATCGTTATAATCATATTAACTCAATAGGAATAGTCCAGCAAAGAATATAGTTAAGAATGTAATCGGTATCATAGCCCCAACTACACCCCAGGGTAGCATTTCTTTTATTACTTTAATCATTTTTATCTCCTGTTAGAAATTCTTTTGGTGCTTCTTGATATACAGTATATTGTTCGCCATTATCACGGTCAATCTTATACATTGGTGTGTATAAATCCCAACCTTTTTCAGTCTTTCGCCAAACTCTATGGCACTCTTTTCTGTATGGCACAAAATCCTTGAAACCCCATTCATTATCTTTAAGATATTCGGTTTCATAAATGATATGCCCATTTTCGTCTTTAATAGCTGGTTTTAATTCAACAGGTCCTGTTTTATCCACTAAAACTTGCCTGCGACCAAAATTAGTGTGGTGTATTCTTACATTTGGTATATCAGGGTCAAACACCTGTTTCCATAATTCTTCAAATTGCTTTTGCCATTCATCAGCTGTCATAATTAATCATTAACCTTAATATACTGTAGATAAAGTGGATAATCGCCTTCACCATCATCCCAATCGGAATCTATTACTACTTTACCTTCATCATCAACTTTACGAATAAGGTATTTCAATACAGTTTCATAACTTTGGTCTTCACCAACTTCTTCGGCTACTTCTGGTGAAATCATAAACCATTCATTTTTATCAGGGTTCCAGCAATTTCGTTTGAAACATTTTGTCAAACACTTTAATTGCTTCGTCACGCTCTTGTCCAGCATAACGAATTTTAATTGTTGGATTGCCACCCCAATAATCAATTTCCGATATTACATAAGTTGCCATATTATTCTCCTTCAACCATTCTAACATGAATTTGAATTTTATCCGAACTTGTTTGGTCTAAATCCATAAATGGTTCACGATAGAACTTCATATTATCCAATACAGTCTTATAAACAACTTTCTGTAATTTGGTATCGTAGAAATTTATGGTTACTTTGAATGTTGTATCATCATCCAAATTATCAAAGTATTTGCTTACATAGAAATCTTGATATTCGTCAAAATACAAGTTCCTTTCAAATGTAACTCTCTTACATCTGATATTCAAATCAAATTCTGTTCTCTTTGTTTTCTTATTGTAAATTGAAACATTAAATAAATATGCTTTTGCTATATCTGGGATATTTCTCAAATTACCGAGAAAATACTGATTTCATTAAATTCTTTTTTACAGCCAAAATGGAGACTCCTTATAATTTATTCGTTGTAATTGTTTGTTAAATTCTTCTTCGTAAAAATCTTCAATTATTTGTAGTGTTATATCTTGATAAGTTTGTAATGCTACACTGTTAGTAAAATTCAATTTTTTATGGAGTGTATTTAGACCACGGGATAAATACTTCAAAAATGTGGCTTCTACAAAATCTTTATCGTCTGTATTGTAACGATTAGTCCAAGCCAATGTATCAGCTCTTGCATCGTCAATTATTTGTTGGCGAAATCTTGGTGATAATCCGAAATAATGCGTCTGCTACCTTATCTCTATACATTTATTTGTATATGTCCTCTAATGAAGTTGTTAATAATAAGAATAATAGTATTAGTCCACTAACTAGCATATAAGAACTTGCTATTAAACCCACTCTATCATACCAGTGGAATTTCTTGTCAAAATGAGCTGTGCCATAAACGGCACAAACAATCATTATAACCACACTAATTATACAACTAATTACTAAAAATGCTATCATAATCTCAAATATAAAAAATGATTGACGCAAGTCAACCATTTGGATTTATTTTTTATTTAATAATGAACTGATTATCTTTCGTTTCTCATTTGTATCTTCATTTATCGTGAAAAACAAATCAATCCATTTAGCAGCATTTCGTGGATGTTTATATTCAGCATCACTTGGTGTAATACATTTCTTTTGGATAAATTCTTCTACCGATTTAGTCATATAATGTTTCACATATCCATACTTGAAAAATGGTTGTGTATAAACATTACTTAACATATCTGTTATTTTACCATCTGTGGCTTTACAAATTCCATTTTCCAAATAAAAAGAATGGCAGTTTGACGAAATCATTTTCTTTCCACATTTCACCAAACATTTTATATGATAACTCTCAGGAAAGTCATGACGATAACAACATAATGGGTGGCAAGGAATTGTAAATCTTTCTTGAACAGGTTTTGGTTCGTATTTTAATTGTTCGTTATCACCATAGATTAACCAATTAAATTTGATTATATCAGTATCAGCAAATTCTGTATGTTCATTTAACCATTCAGGAATTGTTTTATCACACAAATACAAAAATTCGTCAATATCAAAAAATCCTATGTAATCAAACTGCGAAGAATACTTATCATACGCAAATTTATAGCACCCATGCTGGAAATCCATTTCTTCCAGTTTAGTTCTTCCACGAATATCTATCAATTCCACATCGTAAACATTTTTTAACAATTCTTGTAAATCATTATTGCCAACTTCATTGTTATCAAAAATGTAAAATTTTGAAACACCCAGTTTTCTGTAATAATCTAACCATTCTTCAATGTAAAATTCTTCATTTTTGGCTAATGCTACGATTGCGATATTCATAATCCTATTTATGTAAACAATTATTTACAAATATGGCTATTTTTTGTATTGACGAACTGACTAAAATTTGCTATATTATAAATGTAAACAATAAGGAAACATTTATGAACAAAAATATCATTCCCATTCCCGAAAATTGGAGAGAACATCGTTTGCTCTCCTTCGTGTATTGGTTCGCTCACTATGTAGCTGTTAATCTTGTTGCTATTAAACATTATCACAAGATTTTTCCATTCCACGATATTGAAAAGCCGTTCAAACTGTTGATTGGTGTTCCATATTCACAGGTAAAGGAAGAACACACATTGAAATCGCACCATATCACAGGAAAAACAGATGACCAGGTGAATTGGATTGAAGCAATTTGCGATTGGGAAGCAAGTGGCTATACAAAACCACATTCTCTGTTAAACGCAGCAGAAACATGTAAGAAATACCACCCGGATAAGTGGCATATCGTTGAACCATTGTTGAAAAAGGGAGGTTTGCTCAAATGAGTAAGCAAGTTCGTAAGAGATTTGGCGACCATTCTAAAAATAGAATTGAACAAGGTCAAAAGGCCTGGTCGCAGATGAAGAAAATCAAACACAGAAAGAAACGAGCATTTAACAAAGAAAAGTTAATGCAGGTTATTCAGGGTAGGTCGGAAGATGAATCATATTCCGAAATTAAGAAACATAATGGATGGATTGTAAGATAATTTTTACATTCTTTTTGTTGACAACTGTGTAATTTATTACTATATTATACTATGTAAACAATTAACAAAGAGGTAACAAATGGCAACAATCACTAGCGAAATCGTAACTGAGTATTTTTCCAAATTGAATCTGCGTAATGCTCCATTTACTATGTTTGACGAATTTGTAATCCCACAGTATTTGACCTCTAAGGATGCGAAGCGTTGGTTGGCAAAGATTGACAGAATTTCTATGACTCCGGTTGGAACACAGATGTTTGAACTGAGTTGGGGTGATTATTACAAGTTCACTATGAACCAGCTTATTAAGAAACATGACTAAAAATGAAATTAAAACATATCTAATTGACGCAGGATTTGAATTTGTTGAAAGAAATCAGGAATTTCTTTATGACTCATATTTCTTTGCGTCTTTTGAAGTGAATAATTCCATTATGTTATGTCCCGATAAAGCCGGTCAACACACACGATGGTTCTTAATTAAAGATATTGACGAAAATAAATTAGCAGATGAATGTGGCAAATTCTTTAACAGAGTTAAAGACCATAAAGAAAAATGTATGCTCATTGATTTACAAAGGGATTTTAAATGAGATTAACTAGGAAGAAACAAGACGAATACAAAACTCGGATTTTAACCGAATTGAAGAATGCCACAGGCGTGGATATGACAGAATATAGTCTGTTTTATCCAACACGAAAAGCCTGTGAAACTCTTCAGTTGAGTATTTACCCACACTCTTCAAAAATGTATGTGGAAGTTCGGAGAGCTGGCTATTTCAGTTATTATTATCCTGATGATTTGTTTTGTGAAATCCGGCACCAACCATATAAGATAATTTCTAGGAAACAATTTGATAATCTTATTAATAGTGCTTACAACCCGGAAGAAACTCTCCCATCTTTGGGTGAATGGAACACTTTAGTTCGTGAACAAATTCAACTGGAGCTGAAGAAAATTCAAAATCAAAAAGAACTCAATGAATTACAGTTGGAATTTGACGATAAAATTACATTGGGTGAAATTAGAAACGAATTTCCAGGTCTTTATGTTCGTTACAGAAAGACTAAGTTGACTTTCCACCAATGGGCAAATATAGAAAAGACCAGATATTGGACTGGACCAGTATTCACTATTAAGATTAAGCCAACTATGACGGATAGTTTGAGAATTGACAATTATGTTTACAACAAACGAATTTTTAACCAAAAACTTGACGAGGTAAATTACTAATGAATAAGATTTACACCAAGAAAACCGAAATTCTCCACACAGAAACTCGTATCATTGAGAATGTTGTGGTTAAGTTTAACATTATTCGTGTTAGGCGAAGTTGGTTGTGGGGATTTTTCCAGGTAGCAGCCAAATTGGTTGTTCCGAAGTATAACAGGAACGATGTTTCAGCAGATATTGAATGTAAATTTGATGCGGGTGTTAAGGCAGTCAAGTATGCCATTATGAATAAGCATTGGGATGAACTAACACAGCACGAAAATGACGATTGGGATTAAATGAACATTGAAACTGTAAGAGAAATCTGTAAAGAAAGTGGTCTGCCATTTGAATTTAATGGTTTTGAAATCGTTGTTAAGAGTGATTTGTTTAACAATGACTGGGACTATTTCTTTTGTTTGGAAAAAATGCGTCAACTTTCTGTTTTCTGCCTAATTAGACCTGGATTTAAAGATAGATACGAAACTGTTCACGATAATATACAATCATTTCGTTATCATATTGAAGGTGATGAAATTGTTGGTCTGACCGAAGAAACATTAAAGAAATATCTACAGTTGTTTCATAAAGATTTTATAGCAACATTGGAAAAACGAGCATTAAAAGAACTAGATAAGGATTTTGAATGACTTTCAATGAAGTTTTTAAAATATGTTTGGAATATCCCGGTCTTAACTTGGAGACTGATAGTATCAATCAGGTTAAAATCACATCACCACTCTTTTCTAATGGCTACGATTATTTTATGATGATTGTAGATACCAAAGATAGAATTGTGGTGTTCTATCCTAAAATTACTTATGAACATCGTGAAAATAACTATTACACAAATGATTATGACGATAATGGATCTGAGTTTCATTATAAAAGAAATGAAATTTTTGGATTGACCGAAAAGAGATTGAGAACATATCTTGACGAATTGAATCTAAATTTAAAGAGAGCAGTTGAAAAGAAAAACTTAAAAGATATAGAGAGGGATTTTAGATGACTTATATTGAAGCAGCTAGAATTTGTGAACGATACACTAATTTGAATTTTAAACACGATTTTAGTCAAATAAGTGTAGTAAATGAACAACTACAGGATGGTTATGATTTCTTTATTAGTAAACAGAGAAACACAGTCATGATTTATCCAACAGTTAAACCTGGTAGTGTTTTTAAAGGCTATTACACAGCCCATTTACCTAAATATAATTCCGATTTTGATTATGACCAGGAAACTGACGAAATTGTTGGATTGACGAAGGAAAAACTCCAAGAAATGTTATCACTATTGGAAAAGGGATTTAAAGTAGCACAAAACGATTTACTCGTAAAAGAAATAGAAGAGGATTTTGAATAATGAATCTTAAAGAATTTGAAGATTTAGCCAAGAAATATAATTGTTTGGTAATGACCGATTATGACTTGGATGGCACAAATTATTATCTTTATGCTCCAACTTTGGCTGACTATCGTCTTGCTACTTTCTATCCACAATTTCAAACCACCGAAATGTACACAATTATTGATAAAAAACAATTTACAAAAATTGAAGACCTAGAATACGAATTAACTACCAAATTTAAATTGTTAAAACAAAAAAGATTTGAAAAGAAACTTAACGATTTAGAAAAGGATTTTGTATAATGGATAAAGAAAAATTAACATTGGGCGATTTTGCCGAACTCGGTAGAATGTTGAAATACATTGACCGACATGACGAAGAAGAAATCAGAGCCACTATCAAGCAAGAAGGTGAAAAAGAAGCAGAAACTGCTAAAAAGAATCTTGATTTGGCAGATGATTTGATTGAAGAAACAACTGGTGAAACTACTAGCACCGAAACACCGGAGAATAAAGAATGCGACAATACTTTGTAAAAAGAGAAATGTATAGACCTTGGAATTTTCGGTATCTCTCACCAAATGAAATTACCAAAGATTTATTCAAACTAGAACTGCGAGCCTTTTTTCCTGGGTGTAAATTCTTTGATAACGATGAAATCATCTATACTGTGGTTCAGTTCTATAATAAGAATTTGGATATGACCGGTGGATTTTACACAATTTATTTCATTAAAGAAACTGAAAAAGTTTGTGTACTAATGGGCAACATTACAGAAAAGAAATTTACATATTACACTGGTGAGTTTGCGGAAGAAGTTATACCGGAACATTTCGTGAATATGTTAAAAGATATTAACGAAAGCAGTTATATTTCCTACGATTTTGTGGGATAATGTAAACAAAATTTTACATATTTTACATATTTAATCCATTGACAAACAATGGATTTTTTGCTATATTGTACTTAACAATTAACCACAACTAACAAAAGAGGTACAATATATGCAGATGCTCAATGTTCTCATTCTCGTTTCTATCGGTCTCGCAATCGTCGGTTTCATTTATGATATTGTAGCAGATAAATGTAATGGAATGGAGGTCTTTGGATTTTTCGTTGGACTAACATTCTATATTCTCGCAGCCGTTTTTGGTGGAACTTGGGCACTCGCCATTGGTCTAATTTATGGGGTGGGTGGAAGATTCCTCTTCCTGGGTAAAGAAAGCAACTCTAAAACCCATCCAATTAAGTATCTCGTTTCATTCGTAATGGGTATTCTATTCATTATCGCAATTATCCGATTTGATAATGGTGGTGCTGTGGCACAGACGATTACAGATGGTGTTCTTTTGGTTAAGTAAAAAGGAGAAAAACTATGGATATTGAAAAGATGCGTAAACTCGCTTTTGGTTGTAATATCGGTGCCATTGGCTTTATTTCCGGTATGACAATATCTATGGCAATAGAAGGAAGACTCACTATCGCAGCTGGTGTAATCTTTCTGTTGCTAATTATAGCAAATGCTTTCGCAGCAAGAGGTCAGTGGTAATGCGAACAAAAGAAGATGTTTACAATCTCCTGAGAAAAATTGGGTTATCCGAAATTAACAGTGGTGGCGCAGTTTATAATCGCACCAATGTTAAAGACCCATATATCGGTTGTAATTCATTTTCTTATGACCAGCATAGAGCACTGATTTATATGGACTACTACACAAAAGATAATAAAATTCAGTTGAAATGGTATCACATTGACCTGGATGATTTTGAGAATGGTAGTCAGTGTATTGATGAACTCTATGATTTACTCACACAATTTAACAAATGGTTCGTTTATCTTGTAGATGCTACCAAAGAAAATGAAGAACAACGAATGAAAGAAGTCTACAAAGAATTTGAAGCATTAGAAGATTTTTACGAATAAAGGAACTAAACAAATGAAAAAGAAATACATTAAACCTGAAATGGAAATCATTGAATCTGGTGTACAGAATCAGTTGCTTGCTGGGTCTGGCGAAGATCCGTGGTGGAAAGAACCTGACCCACCTGAAGAAGGTTGTGAAAGTTCGTGGCATTGTGGTGGTTGGGGCAATTAATGTTTCTTGACGAATTAAAAGATATTCTTCTACCAATGGGGATGTATGTTGATAAGAGAGAAACTGGCGAGGGCTATGAGTATTTCTTTGAATTTCCAGCACCCTGGACTGGGTTGAATTTCTTCTTTCTTCGTTATGATGAACCAAATGGTTTATGCGAATTTTATCCACAATACAAAAATGTAAACAAATTCAAATATCATCATGACGATGATGAAAATGTATTGGAAGATATTAAGAACTCAGCTATCACCTTTAAAGTAGGTTATGAGAAACGATACAAACGATATAAAAAATCTCTAATAGAAAAAATGAAAATGAACATTAACGAGGACTTTGAATGAAATTTGCTTTGATTGGTAAAAACATTGGTTATTCTAAATCAAAAGAAATCTTCAATACTGATTTTAATTCTCAGTATGATGTTTTTGATATTGATGAAGATAAAATACCTGCGACCATTGACTATTTGAAGAAATATGGTTATACTGGTTTCAATGTTACTACACCATACAAAGAAATCATTTGTAAGTATATTGATAATGTTGAAATCGTTGGTTGTGGTGTAAATATCGTGAGAATTACTCCAAAGGGGAAAACCATAGGTTGTTCTAGGGATGGTTTTTCAATGAGATTAGCATTTGAAGATTGTGGTATTACAGATTTTCTTAAAACCGCTAAATCTGTTGCTATTCTTGGAAATGGAAGTGTGGTTCCTTCTATTTTATACGAATTATCTAACGAAGCATTTAAGAATGTAAAACATTTTACTTTATATGCTCGTAATCATCGTAATATGATGGGTGATAATCGTGTAAATAAGCAACCATTGAGCGAATTTAAGGTCAATAATCACGATGTTATCATTAATACCATTCCATTTAAGAGCGGGTTTGATATTGATTTTACTTGCGACCACCCATTTGTGTATTTTGATTTGAACTATGCCGACGATACTCTTATAAAGAAAGCCAAAGATTGCTTTAATTGTAAGATTGCGGAAAATGGTTACAAAATGCTTTGGTGGAACGCAAAATTTACTACTGAACTGGGGCAAAGATATGACACTTACAGAAGTAATTAACTATATTGCTGGTAAGCATAACAACATTGAAATCGTTAATGATAACGAATTTGATATTAATGGTGTTGTTTGTATGTTCAATGGATTAAAGATTTGTTTTGGTTATCCTAATCAAGAAGTAGTCTTTTATAAGAACATTGTTTTTAATCATACAGTATCTTCTAACTACAATGGCAATTTCAATAGTAGAGATTTAACCACAGATAAAATTGACACCTTGTACGAAATTTTTATGAATACATATCGTCAAGCCTGTTTGGATTTGAAAGAAATTAAATTGGATGAAAACCTTGAAGAAATAAAGAAGGATTTTGTATGATTGACCCTATTGTTGAATTAAAAATTTTGTTGCAGCATATCATTAATGATAAATTACCTCCACAACAAAAAGAATTAACAAAGTTGAGAATTAAAGAACTCATTATACAGCTAAATTTAGAAAATTTACAAAAGGATTTTAATGACTAAAACAGAATATAGAAATAAAGTAATTGATGCTGTAATGTATATCCACGAATGTTTCAAGGAAGAAGCCGTAGAAATGGTTTCACGAATGGAACATATCATTGATAACAATTACGCATGTGATTCTCAGGTTTTACCCATTACTGAAGATGACATTTACGATACCGCAAGGGAAATCGTTTATTATTCTTAAAAGAGGTTTTATGTTAGAAATTCAAGGAAAATATAACACAGCCAAAGTGTTCACAGAAAACATTGAGAATGAAGCATACACACAAATTCTTAATATGATGTGCCAAATTTGGGCGAAAGATATGAATGTGGCTATTATGCCAGATGTACACGCAGGTAAGGGTTGTACAGTTGGTACTACTATGACCATCAAAGACAAAATCGTTCCTAATCTCGTTGGCAGTGATATAGGTTGCGGAATGCTTGTAGCCAAAATCAAGACCAAGGGACATATTGAATTTGGGAAACTGGATAAGTTAATCAAAGAAAAGATTCCTAGTGGTAAGGAACACCGAAATGATAAGCATAGATTTGCCAAAGACTTTGAACAGTTTGATGATTTGATTGCTGATGTTCGTAGAGAAGAACTTAATTCCATTGGTTCACTTGGCGGAGGTAATCACTTCATTGAAATTGACAAGGACGATGAAGGAAATTTCTATGTTGTAATACATAGTGGTTCTCGTCATCTCGGTGTTGCCGTTTGTGAATACTGGCAGAATATCGCAATTAAAGAATGTGAACAAAAGACACAAGAACGCGGCGCCATTGTTGCTAAATATCGTGAACAAGGTAAGACAGACAAAGAAATTGACGAATTGATGAAGGACTATGACCATTTCTCAGTTCCAAAAATTCTTTCTTATTTGAGTGGCGAAAGTTTCAATAACTATCTTCACGATATGGCTATTGTTCAAGAATTTGCTAATCAAAATCGTCAGGCTATGTTGGATGTAATTGTTAAGGGAATGGGTTGGAAAGTTCAAGAACAGTTCACTACCATTCACAATTACATTGACATTAAGAATATGATTTTGAGAAAGGGAAGTATCTCGGCACAAGAAGGTGAGAGAGTTATTATCCCAATGAATATGCGTGATGGTTCGTTAATTTGTATTGGAAAGGGAAATCCTGAATGGAACTACAGTGCTCCACATGGAGCAGGTAGACTTATGAGTAGAGCAGACGCAAAGAATAGCATTTCTATGAAAGATTATAAAGAAGCTATGAAGGGCATCTACACTACTTGTGTTTCCAGTGCTACAGTAGACGAATCACCAATGGCATACAAACCAATGGAAGAAATCATACAGAACATTGAACCAACTTGTTCTATTGAAAAAATCATTAAACCAGTATATAACTTTAAGGCTGCTTTTTAAAGGAGATACTAGAATGACAAAAACATATTATATCATTTCTTATAAAGTAAATGGTAAATCCGTCTATTGGGGCACTGCAAAAGAATTGTGTTATGTAGATGGCACTACTGATATATTTAAAGCACGATGGTATGAAAAACCAAAAGATGCCAAATCAACTATTACTTACTTGAAGGCAGAAGGTTATAAAGACATTCATTTGTTTGAATATACGGTAGAAGTAACTGTGAATAAGGAAATAGAATTGTAAGGAGAAATCACTATGAGTATTCTAAACAAACTAAAAGACATTCTTCACATTGAACACCACCCTTCCTTTACTACCAGAATTGTAAAGATGGAAAATGACGAATACCTTGTACAAATCTGGGACACTGACCCACTTCCGCTTTTTTACCATCACTATTGGCAAAATAGAGCCTGGCGTTTTAATCAAAAAGAAATTCGCTCAGTTTCTTTGGAAATTGCTTGTGAAGAAAAGAAAAAACTTGATGAACTCATTAATAATAAAGTTAATGGTGGTAAAATTAAAGAAGTAGTTGGGGTATAAATGAAATCACTAGAAGAATATCTCAAAGAAAATCATCCCGAAATCATAGACGAATACAATAAATATGCCAAAGAAGCAAAGATTGTAGATAAAGAAAAAGCAGAAAAGGAACGTGCGAACTATCGTTCCCAACACAGATTTTGGGATTTTGATTTTTCATATACTGTGAAAGAAAGTATCTACGATGAAGATGGAGAAGAAAAATATATCCCATTCAATTATGCTTTCAATTTATTTTCCGATGATGAATTGGCAGCTAAACTCGTTATCGTAAAACCAGGTGAAGAAGGCTATGAAAATAGCAAATCTTTAATTGAAATCATTAAAGATGTTGGTTTAACTCAGTCTTACATTAAGAAAGAATTTAAAAAATTCTTGTACAATGTGGATTACACTTCTTTGTGGATGTATGTGGATGATAGAGAAAAACACTTTGGTGATATTACTTGGGATGGTAAGTTCTATTGGGATAAATCTCATTACGAAGAAATTTGGAATGATTTAAAGAACTGCCGTTTCATTGAAAAAGAATTGGATGAAGATTTTTAATGATGACAATTTTAATTGACCAGATATTGATGCTCATAGAAACCGTTGGCTTTATAGCCGGGATAGCCATTATGGTTGGTATCGGTTATTTGCTCGGTTGTATAGTTTATGATAAATTCTACAATGACGAGGATGATGACGATGTATAAATCTAATCTCAAACATGACGAATATATACAACAACAGAATATCGTAAGAGAACTGTGTTATTCACTAGGTCTAAAAGAAGTAAAAAATGGCTATGAGATACAATTTTGGACTCCTGGTCATCCAAGAATTTTTGGTGAGTGTGTAAGATTGTTTGATTACAATTCTCATCCAACTGATAAAGTGGTATTCTTTTATGGTTTGAGTGAATATGATACTACTGACCACAGTTATTGTTTTCATAATAACTTAGCGGAAATTAAAAATCATTTTGGCATTGAATGTGAAAATAACCAGTTCAATTTTCCATTGAGTGAAAAAGATTTGGATAGTTTGACTAGAATTATCAAAGCAAATATAGAAGATGCCAAAAGAGTATCTCAATTACTTTTGTTTAAAGAAATATATAAGGATTTCAAATGAATCTAAAAGAAATAATAAAAGATAAAATTGGTGATATTGTGAATTCTCTGTTTGAAAGATTCATTGGTTGCCCAGATATTCACTCTATTCAAAAATACTTAAACAACCAGGGTTTGTTAGTTTATAATCATTACGATGCTTTTAATGACCAGGTTTATGATGTTTATTTTAATCTATCAAATCTTGATAATGTAACTTTTAAATGCGATGATATTAGTTGGGGTAGTTTAAATTCCAATTATATCAAAACATTCAAAAACCAACAATATCTTCATATTGGTAAGATAGATTGTAGTAATAATCAGGTCGCTTGTTATAAGTATCTAACTAAATTCACTATTGAAAACGATGATGGTAAGTATGTTTCACATTGTAAATGCAAAGCCACTTTAAGATTTAAAAATTTTACTGAACTTCTTTTTAATCAAATTGAAGAATTGAGAAATTTACCATTAAAATTAAAAGGGTATAGAGAACATAAACTATTAGACGATATTAACAAAGATTTCTAAAAAGAATAGCGGCTCATTGAGCCGCTTTTTTATTATTCTTCTACTGGGGTTTCTACCACAGGTTCTGTTTTCTTCTTTTTCTTTTTAGTGGTTGTTGTTTCATTCAAGATTGGAGCAGTTTCTTCTACTGTTGCTACTGTTTCAGGAATTACTGGTGCTTCTTCTTGAACTGGAGTTTCAGGAATGATTGGTTGTTCTTCTGCTTGTTTTGGAGCTGCTTTTGGTGCAGGAGCAGGAGCAGAACCATTCTTCTTTGATTTTCCGTAATAACTAGATTGTGGGAATCCTTGTAAGCCATGTGCCATAATTTTATACCTCTTAAAATGTTTGTTTTATTCTATTTATATTTGTTCGCAATTACAACCGCTTTCTTCCCACGCTGACAAATACATTTCTTCTGTATCAGGTAGTTTCTTACGATTTCTACGAAGCATTTCAATAAATTCTTGATATTCTCGCTCAAATTCTTCTAAACAATTACAAGCATTAGTTTGTGGTACAGTTTCTTGTTTAGGTGGTTGTGTATCTTTTTGTTTACATTCACAATCTTCTTTACATTTACATAAATTTACATTTATATTACCCTTAAATACAGTTGGTGTGGTGGCACTAAAATCTTCTATATCAAATCCACTCACAAACACACTCAATTCTTCAAGTGCTGAAATATCTGTGTTGAAAACATTGTATTTTGGGTATTGTAAATAATTTTTTACAATTTCTCTCACCAATGTTGGACTATAAACCGTTCCACTTGGTGGTGTTTGATAGTTTGGGTTCTGTAATTTGTATAATTCACTGTTCAAATAGTGGTCTAACCCACCACATGCCGAAGGAATCGCAGCACTTGGCTCGTAAGGACCAGCAAGGCGCTGGGTGTTATAGTCTATGCCATCATCCCATCTGGTCCAGGAACCACTAAAAGCTGAGAAGTACTTGACGGCACTGTATGTAACTAGCCCATTCTCCAAAACGGCAGGAGTTATGCTCATTTTTGAGCCATCCAAATCCGTTTTATCCATTGGATTGTAATAACTGTGAATCCTCGCCCTGGGTAGTCTTTTCATTCTTCTTGGCCTTTAATTCTTCTATGAACTTTTGATATTCTAATTCAAAACTGTCCATTTGAGCCTGTATATTTTCTTCTGTATCAGGCTTTTTGGGTAATACAGGTTTACGAATAATTGGTTTATTCTTTCTTATAAATCCACGATACTTTCTCATATTATACCTTGTATGTAAAATATGCGATTATCTTACCATCATTATATTCAATACCGTTTAATTTGAAACTCTTTAATGTTTTCAAATCTTCTACACTTTTTACACCAGCCAATTCAATCTTCATTTGAACTAACTGGTATGACTGACCTGGTGTACTTTCGGCATCATCTATTACTGTAAATTTATTATCTTCTATTAGAACTTTTATCATATAGTATTTATTAACACTGGTCACGAAGGTCCCATCTACTATCACATTTCTTATACTGCTTTATGAATGTTTCATACCACTGTTCACAATCGTCCTTACTATCACAATTCAATGGTGGGTCATAGTAAACTCCACATTCATTTGTTTCTACACAAGTATTTCCATTGTACTTACAATTACAACAACAGTTTGCGTGTTCACCATCAAACTCATATTCTTCACCCATTCCAATAGGAACTCTACCAAAATAAATCATAATTGTTTTCCTTCTGTTGGTTTCTTAATTGTGTATGGAATACCTAATACTTCAAACATTTTCTTTGTTACTTGTAATTTCTCTGCTTCATAATGCCCAATTACTTTAATTCCACTACCAACTAACAATTTCTTTTCATAAAAGTATCTATCTTCAATGGTTAATCTATCGTGGATTATCTTTGCGGCTGCAGGATTCATTACAAATCCATTATACCAAGCAATTTCTTCATTTGTTGTTATAGGGCAAATTACTTTTGGTTCATCACCTTCTATTTGTTCTTCATACCAACCTTTGTTCTGCTTAAATTCTCTTTTCCACAATGCTCTTACGATTTCTTGAACTGGTGTGGTATTAGCAGCACCCTTTGTATGAATATACAATACTGGTTCGTTTATTCCCATACAAAAATCACTAGCAAACAACAATGCTGGATATTCACACAAATTACCTTCTATTGGTTCCTGTGTTACTTTGAACAACTTGTAGTATTTCTTTAACCAAATACTCATTTCACCAGCTATATCTAAACCATTCAATGTTTCATATACACCGAGTACACAATTCTCTATTTTCATATTCTCACCTCAATGAAAGAACGGTACATTTTATTGTACCGTTTTTGTTAATTTATGTATAAACTAGATTATGCTACTTGGTCTGTTAGATATTCAAATACTTTTTCCAAGAACTCATCTAAATTATCCAAATCCTTAGTATTGAAGATATTGTTCCAGCGACCATATTCATATTTAGCAAATTCTACTACACCCCAGCTATAAGTGTCAACTTTATATTGTTTATTTTCTATTTGAATAATAGTTATCCAATCAGCTTTATCATATTTACAAGTTACCTGGTCAGATACCAATTCATCAGCTAAATCACTAATAAATTCGTCAATTTCTTTATTCAATTTTTTAGAAATTTTAGCCATCTTTCTCTTTTTAGCATCATAGTCTTTCTGGTCTTGTTCTCGCTCAGCTCTCTTTTGAGCGAATTTTTGATGAAGAATATCTTTATAGGCACCTTCACAAATAAAACCATTTTCTTTTAAAATTTCTTTTGCTTCTTCAAGATTCATATTGTTTTCTCCTTAAATACTATTATATTGTATTTATAATTCTTCTCAGTTTCGTGATGACTTAGAGTCCAGGAAAGACACTTAGCCCATAACTTGGACTAAATGCCTTGATATTCGTGATTGACAATCATCCTATCAGACCTTGTGGGACTTACTAACTAACTTATGGAACGGTCTACCTGTATTCCAGCTACATTTAGTTATGCCATAGACGGGCTTTATCTCAAAATGCTACTTTTGAGCTTATCGTTGGTGATTACACACAAATTGTAGAACACACCTCATTCTACTGTGGCTCGGGACATGCCGACAACTACATTGGGTTGAGCTTCGTTCCTGTAACCCGAGACTTACTATTTTCACACCCAAATATAGTAATTTGGTTAGTTTATGTATAAATTTTTAGTTTTTAAAACTGACCTAAGTTCTAAAAATACAAAAAGATTGGGAAATTGAGAATTTGTTGCTATATTTGAGAATATGACTATACAAGACTTTGAAATTGTTAAAGATTTTATAGATTATAACCGAAATAGATTGTGGAAAACCCATTGGTTCTATATAGGGGTTTCAACTTGTTTTGAAGATAACGAAATTTCAATAAGTTTTATGGGAAAAGAATATGCAAAAGGTCATAATATAGTAAATGACCGATATCATATTATGAAACTTCCGAAATCATTTGTACAAAATCCAACACAAGAAATGTACGATAAACAAGTAGATAAAATAATGCTCTGGTATAAGAAAGACCAGATGAAAAAGAAACTAAGTTCTATAAAAAATGATTTTTGTTAAATTCTATTTACAATTCAATATAAATTACTAAATTATAGATATGCTAGTAATAGAACCATTTAAAGATGCTCAACAATCTTACACCTTTTTGAAACGTCAAAAATTCAATAAGTATATCGGACATGATAAGAGTCAAGTCTTAATTACAATGTATTTGAATTATGAAGATGAAGTTATTGGTATTGGTTGGCGCTGGAACAATGAAGAAAACCCAGGCTATTTAATAGAAGTGGAATTGAATGAACCACATCTTACAGAAGAAGTTTATAATAGCAGTATACATAAACTACAACTGGAATATAAGAAGTATCAAAACGATAAAAGACTAAAATCAGTAGAAAAAGATTTTTAATATAAAGGAAGAAAAATGACTGTACAAGAATTCAAAGAATTGGAAAAGAAGGCTGAAACCGAACTAAAAATGCCTGATAAAATGAGTGAGATTATTGACAAAAATAATCTACTTCCAACCTTTATTTCCGACTGGCAGAAATTGTATGCTAACCAAACTTATATCGTCAAGAAATTAGAAATTGACGCAGCTATTAAATATGGCGAATTGGTTAAATACTACAAGTTCCAGGATAATTATTCTTGGGGTAATGCGAAAGAAATAGATTCCCAAATTAACGCAAATCCTGAGTACTGTAAAATGCTTCGTGAAATAAACGAACAGAAATACTTCCTAACTTTCATTACAGAAACCTTGAGTAATATGAAGAACCTTGGTTTCGTTATAAAAAATTACTTGGATTATAAGAAGATTATCAATAGTAACTTCTAAACTTGGCTAAGTTCTTAAAAATCAAAAAATCCCTAGCCCATAGGGATTTTTATTATATTTGATACATAAACACAAAGGAATATAAATGTTTGTAGATTTCAAAAAGATTAAGTTTAGAAATATATTGAGTTATCGGAAACGCATTTACAGAAATTGAGTTCCATAAAGGTTTAAATCTAGTCAAGGCACAAAATGGTAGTGGTAAATCTACCATTCTTGATGCTATCAATTTCTGTTTGTTCGGAAAGCCATTTAGAAACATTAAGATGAACCAGCTAGTCAATAAGTATAATGACAAGAATTTGGAAGTCTTTATGGAATTTTCCATTGGCAACGATAACTACGAAATTATGCGTGGTTTGAAACCAACATTGTTTGAACTTAAAAAGAATGGAACACCAATTGATAGTTTATCTTCAAAGAAACTTAACCAGGGCGAAATTGATAAACTCCTTGGCATTAACGAAAGATTGTTCAAGAACATTGTTGGTATTGCTGTGACGAACAACAAACCATTTCTTTCAATGAGTATTGGTGATAAACGAGAACTTATTGAAAGCATTTTTAACATTGACATTTTGAGTGAAATGGCGAAAGAAGTCAAGAAACGCAACACACTTGACCGTTCCGAGCAGCGTTTGAAAATCACTGAATTGGATGGTTATAATGGTCGCATAGCTGACAACCAGGCCAACATTGAAAAGATTAGAAATTACATTGACCAGTTTGAAGAAAATCGTCAAAACGAACTAACCCATTTGAATGAAGAAATTGAGAAGTTTGATGACAAGATAAAGAAGAACATTAAGAACATTAAGGTCGGTGAAGATAAAATTTCCAATTTAAAACAAAATATAGAATTGCCAAGTGATGAAGAAATTGCTAGTTTAGCAAAGAGTTTGGGTGTAGCTGAACACGAAAGAAGTTCAATTAACAAGACTTTAAAGACCATTGGTAATAACAGTTCATGTCCTATTTGTGGCAGTGCTCTTGACGAAGGTCACGCAAAGGAACATATAGACAAACTAAAAGCCGATTTGAAAGTTCTTGATGAAGATACCATCCCAAATTTGAAGAAACTAGAAGCCGAATTTAACGCAAAGAAAGACGCAGCAAACGCAAATCAAAAACTAATCGCAGAAATTACAGACCGCGTTAAAGAGCAGATGTTCAATAAGTCAAATTACGAAAAGTCAGTAGAAGATTTAAAGAAAAAGATAGAAGAAATCAAGAATAAGAAATGCGAATTGACTTTGGATGACCAGGAAGCATTGGTAGTTGAACTACAAGAAAAAGTAGATGTTATACAAAAGAACATTGACGAGATTACACACAAAATAGAAGTAGATAGTAAGTTAATTGAAGTTCTTGGTGACGAAGGATTGAGAATGTATTTCTTTAAAAAATTGTTGCCAGTATTGAACCACAAGATTAACCATTATTTACAGAAATTTGAATTGCCTGTGACCTTGGAATTTGATAGTTTTATGAACGAAACCATTAAGACAGGTAAATTCCAACAGGAATATAACCAGTTTAGTGGTGGTGAAAGATGTAGAATTGATATGGCTATTTTGCTATCATTCTTTGACATCGCAAAAATCATTTCCAACTGGTCCTGTTCTGTAATGATGATTGACGAAATTCTTGACGCTGGTGTTGACCAGGATGGTATTTCTCAATTTATTTCTACTTTGTATAACATTGTTAGTGAAGAAAATAAAGACCTTGGCATTTATGTAATTTCACATAAATTATCCGATGTTCAGGTCGCTTGGAACGAAACCATTGAAATAACAAAGAAGAGTTTATACTCGGAATTGAAGATAAAATAATGTTAGTTACAGAAGAAGCAGAACCAAATATTTCTATAACAAAAGAAACTGAAGAAGAATTGTTGGATTTGATTAGGAATGAGTTTCCTGAACTATCCATACACATTTTTGATACAGACCCTCAACTTATGATGCCACGATACATTTTCGTGCGTTATAAGGAGACGGATTTGATAACTATTTATCGGAATAGCAAGAGTTACATATATTGTAGATAAACTTGAATTCATTTCACAAAGAGAATTATTCGGTCGCACTAAAAATGATTATCTTATTAATGCTGATGTGGAAGAAGAACCAAAAATAATTGGTACAAATTTTTTGAATAAATTATTAACACTAGATGAATACCGAACACTATTTAGAAAACTCATTGACGATTACAATAAATTATCAGTTGTACAGAAAAATTATGAAGTTCAAAAGAAGATAGAACAAATTAAAAAAGATTTCTAAGTTCTCATTTTTAATTTATTCTATATAATGTTAATAAATTTATTATATTTGGATATATGAAAAAATTTTATAAGGAGTAAAATAAATGAAAATAGCAATAATTGCTGATCTTCATTTTCGGGAGTTAAAAAGAGCGACCAAACCTTTTTAGATTCACAATTACGATTTTTCCAGTGCCAATTTGTGCCTGAATTAAAGCAGCAGGGAATTGACACGATTGTTGTTTGTGGTGATGTGTTTGATACTAGACAAACTGTGAATGTTCAAACCGAGAACGCAGTCATTGATTTGTTCAAGCGAACATTCAAGGATTTCACAGTACACATTATCGTAGGAAACCACGATATGTTCCACACAACAACCACCGAAGTTAACAGTTTGAAATGTTTGGATTTGCTTCCAAATGTTACTGTTTACGAACAAATGACAGAAATTAATTTGGGTGGAAAATCTACTTTAATGCTTCCCTGGATTATCAATTACGAAGATTTTGACCAGATGGTTTTGAAACATTATGATTATTGTTTCGCCCATTTAGACATTATTGGTTTTGATATGGGTGGTAGATTATCAGAGTATGGTTTGACTATGCCTGATATTATGAATAAAATAGACCACACATTTACAGGCCACTATCACGCAAGAAGTAATCGTGAGAATTTGGATGGAAAGACTGTGACCTATGTTGGTTCTCCTTACCAAATTACTCGTATTGACCGAAATTGTGAACGTGGTTATCTTGTATTGGATACTGATACTGATGAATACGAATGGCATAACAACAACCAGTCTATGAAATTCTATTCTTTCAATTATCCAAACATTGATAGAACCAAAGTCAAGGGAAATGTTATTGACATTCATATCCCATACGATAAGCAGAACGAAACCAAACAAATTTACGATTTGATTAAAGAATTGGATGCGTTGTTCCCTGCCTATCCTGTAAACACATTCAATGACGAACCCCCAATAGGAAACGATGGTGTAGATTTGAATGTTGAGACTGAAAGATTTAACATTATGAATATGGCAAAGACCTATATTGACCAGTTGGAATTGAACAAAGTAACAAACGAAGAATTGTACAAGGCATTAGAAGAATTATATGACCAGTTCAAAGGTACAGATGACTGAGTTAGACAAATATAAATCCGAAGTTATTGATGGTGCTTTGGATTGGTTAAAAGAACATTCAGGCTATCGTTGGTCTGATGTTCTTGATTATATTTGCGAACATTGGGACCTTGATAATGAATGGGAAACTTATTTTGATGAATTAGTTGAATATGCTAAAGTAGAAAATTTTGAGGTTTTCTATTTACGCAGTTTAAATGAAACAAAATATAAGACAAATAGGGTGCCACAAAAGCAAGCTCTTTCTATATTATTAGGGAATAAACTAATAAAGAGATTAGAAGAAAGTTTAACTAAGGAAATATAATATGAAACACATTGTATGTTTGACAAAATGCTACAACTATGACGATTTAGCTGTATGGTTCAAGTATCACGATAAACTTGGTTATCGTATTCATTTGATAGATAACGATTCCGATAAAGAAGTAATGAGTGGTGTAATGCCATTCTTGATTGAAGGCACAAACCACACATACGAAAAGTTATCAGGGTGGCCGAATCAATGGCAGTTGTTTAGCGACATTCTAAATCAAAATCGTTATGATTTTGAAGAAGGTGATTTGGTTGCTTTCATTGACGATGACGAATACTTGTGGTATTATTTGGACTACTGGAAATTGGTAGAACAATATAGACCAGAGTTTAAAGACAAAGTTTATGAATCAATGGAAGATTTCGTAAACAACCAAATGAAACGTCAAACAGATATGGACTTACCTGGTTGTGTTCTCGTGCCACAAACCTTAATGAGTACACACGATTTTTGGCAGTATGGTAATAGAATAGAACCTTATGTTCGCACACATTTCTATCGCAGAAATGATGCTAGTACACAGGGTAAAGCCATTATAAAATATGACCCAAAATTCTATTACGATTTCACCATTAAGACTGGTGAAGAATATGGTCATGTTCCAGTCATTTGGGAGTTGAACAAGAACAACAAAGATACTGCAACTCGTATGAGTTTGGTTAATGGTATTGGTGTTAGTAAATCTACCTATGGTGATGTGGATTACAATGCTTGTTTAAGATTGTATCACTATCATATTAAATCCGAAAAAGATTGGGAAAAGAAAATAAATAGAGGTAGTGCGGCAGTAGACCACCAGTGGTATGCGTCAGATGTTAGAGCCAACAAGTATTTTGGTGGTTATAACACTATTGACTTTACAATGTTAGAAACATTCAAGTTGTTAGAATTATGATAAATGTTCAAAAAGAAAAATGGCTTCGTGGCGAGATTACGGGCGATTATAATGAATGTAGATTTACAGAAGATAAATCTGCGTATGCTCGTAAATGGTTGGGTTGGTCTAAAATGGATTTACAACCTGATAACCCACGAAACATTGTAGATAGAATTTGCCATTGGAAACTTGAAGATATTGAACACCCTGATATTCCATACATTCAATTAAAGAGTAAATGGTCTGATAAAATTGCCGTTTATGATTTGTTGAAAGAAATGGGTTTACGCAATATATGTTTGCCTTATGAGAAAATGGAATATAGCAAGTCTTTCAATGAACAAATTTTATACGAATTGGATAAAAGACCAAAAGAATGGAAATACATAATCAAATGTAATCATGGCAGTGGTTGGAATATCATTTATACACCAAACCAAACAAGTCATCAAATGGTTATGGATTGTATGAATGGTTGGTTACAAACAAACTATGCTTACTTATCTGGTTATGAAGTTCAATACAAATGGATTAAACCAGGTTGGTTAGTACAACCAGTAGAAGTTTACAGACCTCTTGATTGGAGTTTTTGGTGTGAGAATGGAGAAATCAAGGGATTAGGATTAACAAAGAAATGTGGTAAGAATTTAGAAGAATATATCGCATTTGTAAATCCTGATGGAAAAGAAAGTGATTGGTTCATAGGTGGCGAACCAGACCAAACGATTCTAAATAGTAAACAGACCGAGATTCTACAACAAATGAAACCTTATGTAGAACAGATTGTAAAACCATTTAAATTTGTTCGTTGCGATATGTACTATATGAATGGTAAAGTATATTTTGGCGAGGCAACATTTACACCTTGTAGTGGAATTTTGGATATAACATATACAAACAAAGGATAGAACAATGATTAAATCATCAATAGTAGAAAAGAAAGTTCAAATGAGTCAACTAGAAGTTAAGCAGTATTTTGAAATGCTTAACAAGTATATTAGTGGTAATGGTATCAATGGCGAATTGACCTATGCTGCTATCAAGACTATTAAGACCCTTGAAAAAGATTACAACGAAATTATGGCTGGTTTGTATAACCCTGATGCTGACCCAAAGTTTGCTGAATACAAGCAGAAGGTTGACGAATTGGTTATGAAATATGCCGACCGTGACGAGCAGGGTGAATTGGTATTGGATGCTAACAAGCGCCCAACTATCACAGAACAGATTGTAGAATATCAGAACGATGTTAAGAAACTCCAGGAAGAGTTCGTAGATACTTTGAACTTGGTAAATGGTTCTAACGATTTCAACAGAAATTTCTTGAACCAGCCAAGAGAAGTTAAGATTTGGACTTGGAATAACATTGAACAGGTCCCAGATGAAATTCCAGGCGTCTTTATGCTCTATATGTTTAAAGAAGAATTTTAACAGTTCTTTTTGAAACTTATTTTAAGAACCTAGCATTGTTAAATGCTAGGTTTTTTATTATATTGGTATTATGGAGAAATTTAAAGAAATTATAGAACATGTAAAGCAGTTTTGTTCCACCCATTGTGAGTTTTTCTGTGATTACAATGAAGCTGGCAAACATTTACAGGTGTTCATAAAAGATAACCACAAGATATTTGATCTGTGGTATTCATCAGATGTGTATATTCAGTTCTCATATTACAGATACAGTTCAAAGAAAGAATATAAAAGAAGTTACTACTTATGTTATAATCCATGTACCGCCGTTACAACAAAAGACGAAATTAACTTATCTATGGATTCATTAGATAAATTCTTTAATGATACTTACAAATTCATAGCTGAACATAATCGTAAAAATAAAGAACTGGAAAATAAAGAAGAACTTAAAAAGATTGAAGAAGATTTTGAATGACAATCGCATCTTACGAACAAATGAAGAAATACATTGACTCATTCAAGAATAAAGGATGGATGAATCATAATCTCTATTTCAAGATTAGATATTACGCAGATAGTATTGACATTATGGAATCGTGGGGTTATCGTGATTTAAATTCTTACGAAATTTTGGTTTCTCAATCACAGGCTAATAATTTCACTGAATATACTTATAATAAACTTATCAATGAAATGTTAATCAAAATTAAGAAAGAAAGAATGAATAAAATACTTACTGATATTCAAAAGGATTTTCAATGACTATTCAAGAAGCAACTGATAAAGCAAAAGAATTACATTATGATGTATTTCAAAATGGTACTTATGATGCCCCTATGGAAGCGAGAGAATTTGATTTCTTCTATGGTAAGCATAGATATGGCTCAATTAAATCAAGGAAAACTCGTCAGTTCATACATAGTCATTATTGGAAAACACAGGACGAATTTATCACAAAAGTAGCAGTAGAATCCTGGGAACAAAGTTTACTTAATTTTATTAAGATTGTAAAAGAACGAAAAGTTAAAGAAAAGATTAGAGGTCTTAATGAAGATTTTAGATAAAATACTTGAACCACTTAAAGATTGTGATGAAATGGTTATAAACGAAGCCAAATGTTTCATCCCATTTATCTGTGAAACAATCGCTTGTGGTGATTGGGCAGTAGAATTTAAAGATAACTATTATTATGTTCCATTTGATACTGCTTTTATGGATATGGAACAAAAACACCGATTTAAAATACTTGGAAAATTGTTAGATATTAAATTTGTAATGTATGATGGTGTTACTTGTGTAACGATTCCAAACGAACTATATAAGACATATAAGAAAGATAATATGTTAGAAGCAATACAACAGGATTTCGTATGACCGAAGAAGAATACAAAGCAGAATGGTTACAAGGTTTACATAATACAGAATATAACAACTGTAGATTTGCTGACGATAAAGTCAAGTTTGGTATAGAATGGATTAAAGAAAAATTACCCACAGTTAATTTGGATAATCCACAAAACATCGTGGATAGAATTAACTGGTGTAAGTTATATGACCTTGACCCACGCAAACCTCTTTGGTCAGACAAGATTACTGTGAATTATATGTTGGAAGACGCCGGCTTGAAAGACATTATCATTCCACCAGTTTATTACAGTAGATGTTATTTAACCAAACACGAATTGGATAGTTTACCAGATGGCAATTACATATTCAAATGTAATCACGGTTCAGGTTGGAATATCAAATACGAAAAGAAACCAGGAAACAATCCTGAATATCTTTTGAGTAAACTAAAAGAATGGTATGACTTGAACTATGCCTATATGAGTGGTTGGGAATGGCAATACGATAAAATTATCAAAGGTGTAATCGTTCAACCAAATCTAGGTGTATTGAAAGACTGGAGTTTTTGGTGTGAGAATGGTGAAATCAAATATGTTCAAACTTCACGCAAACTTGGAAAGAATTTAGCTGAGTTTATGACCTTCACAGACGAGAATGGAAAAGAACCCGATGGCTATATTGGTGTTAAACCAATGCGTTTCTATTTGATTCCAAGTGAACTAAATATATTAGAAAAAATGAAGCCAATCGTTAAGAAATTGGCTTCGGATTTTAAATTTGTTCGTGTTGATTTGTATTCAATAAACGGACAAGTTAAATTTAGTGAATTGACCTTTAGTCCTTGTAGTGGAAAGTTAGTATGGAAGAAGTTGGAATAGTTGCGATTGCTAAAAATGAAGAAAAATATATAGCAGATTGGACGATATATCATTTTAATTTGGGATTTGATAAAATTTTCGTTATTGATAATAATGATTTAGATAACGAAAATCAAATGCAAGTCATAACAAGTTTACAACGAAATAATCGTCAAATATATCCGGTTAATGCACGTGGTAGAGATAAATTAGAAGAACTTGGTTGGCAAGTTGGTGCTTACCATAGCACATACAATTATATCAAAGAAAACCATAAAGAGATTAAATGGTTAGCCTTCATTGATTTAGACGAATACTTTGATTTTGATGGATTGACTGTAAAAGAATTTCTCAATCAAGATAAATTCAAAGATACAGATTTAATTCATGTAAACTGGAAATTGTATGGTGATAATGATAAAGTTTATTATGAACCAAGACCAGTTATGGAACGATTTACTCGTCCAGCACCACTAGATGTTACATACAATACTTATACTATGGGTAAAGGATTTTATTACAATATGCATGTAAAATCCTTAATAAAAGTTACAGATAAATCATTTAGATTTTGTACACCACATACAGTTATTTTTGAAGGTGAAAGTAAATGTAAGAATGTAAATGGTGGAATTGAAAATGGTGATAGTCCAATACAAAATGTTTGTTGGACTGGTGGGCATTTAAAACATTTCATTACTAAAAGTACTGAAGAGTTTATTGAACGCAAATTACGAAACAACCCTAGAGCAGATTCTAGGGAAGTGTATAGTGTGTTCAAAGAAGAGTTAGAATCGTATTTTAATATAAATGTTAAAACACACGAAAAACTAACTCTTATTGAAGAAAAAATTAATCAATCAAAATAATAGTTCAATGCTAATGTTCTAACGGCAGGCATGTTAGAGAACATTTTACCTCTACCATCACTATAATTATAACCAGCAGATAAATATGTTCCATTAGAAGGGAAACCGTGCGATATATTCTTTATATCAGATGGTAAATTATCATTGAAAGTATTACATTCAGCATTACTATTGAATACAGTACAATTTTCCAAACTATATGATGTTCTCCAACTATTTGTATATGTAGTTGGATTTCCAGTATAATACTTTACACCATCACCTGAATTAGCAGTCAAATAATAGTAATCATTATTTTGTGGCATAAATGAACATTCAGTAATTCTGTTGTAGAATACAGGTTGTGCCATGCGAATTGTATAACCACCAGCAACTTGATAATCGTATCGTGGTAATTTACCGGGCAATACATTTGCTTCATAAACTTCTTCAGCACCTTCGTATGTCGGCCAAGTAGTTGCTTCACTCAGATTAGATACCCAACCTGCACCAGATCCATCAGGATATTTACTTCCATAATAATACATTATAGTATTTCCAGGACCAGGTGCCCTTCTTGTAATATAGAACAAACCATGACGGTTTTCAAATTTCAAAGTTGTTAGTTCTGCATCATGAATATAATATACATTATTTCTTAATTTCTTGTAATCTATATTAGCAGCAGTAATAGATTTATCAAATGAATAATGTTTTAAAATACAGTTGTTAGAATTGAATGTAGCATAACAAGATTCATTTTCCCATCCACCCTTAATTCTAATAGTGAATAATCTACAAACCCTTGGAATGTTATTTGTAGAATATGGTGTAGTCATTTGTGTTACATAATCATCAAGACCATCACCAGAGATAATAGCACCGAAACCAACATGAACATTACCTGTTGTTGTATAACGGGTTACAACGGCTTCTGTACCATAACCACCAGTATCTTCATTTGATTTAACACCAAATACATTAGTTGTAGAAATTTCTTTTGCAGCAGAGTATGTACCATTTGCATCATCTTTTAATACAGGCCAAATGGGTATATTTACATCTGCGTCAATACTAGCACCACCAGCAGTTCCTTCATCGTTTTCCCAAACTTTTGTTTTCCAATTATAGAAACCAGGATACATTTCTTGCCATAAATGTTCAGAGTTAAATTCATTCATTACTTGTTTTTTATTCACCCATTTTGTAGAATTTGAATAACCAAATCCGTTAGGTGACCAGCAAGTATCTTTAGTACCATACGAATATGTTTTACCATCTACTTCTACACGAAATGGGAAAATAACTCCTGCATCTCTTTGAGTATTAGTTTGTATTTCATTTAAAGCATAAGGGTTTTGTTGTTGTTCATTAGTTGAAGGTAAATAACTCAAATTACTTAATACATCAGTCTTTGAAATTATTACGGCTGGTTCATGTGTGCTAGTAGATGTTGCTTTTTCTATATGTGTTTTATAAAATGCCATAAAAACCTTATACTATGTAATAAGTATTATTATCAAGAGTACTTGGTAATGTTGGGGTAAATACCAATTTAACTACACTATCAGATGATATAGAAATACCTGCTGGATTAGAAGAAACCCAATTTGAGTTCGCATTATTGATTATAGCACTCCAAGGAGCTGTACCGGCAGAACCAGCACAATTATATCTAGCATTAGTATAATTTAAATCAATAGAAGCAGTATAACTTCTATTATTTCCTGTTATACTCAAACTATTATAATCTAATCCAGCACTATAATATTCAGCTTTTATTTGTATTAGATTAGCACTAATGTTATCAGCACTGATATTAGAACTCAAAGTAATAGCATTGTTATTTGGGTTAATGTAAATATAATCACTACCAACATAATTGCTACCAGCAGATAATGCGGAACCAGCAATAGCAGTGATTACACCACCAACACCACTTGCAGTAATGGTTATACCCATTGTATTTTGACCTGCAGAAGTGAATTTAATACCTGGACCAGCAGATAATGTAGCACTTTGAGTGGTAATCCAATTATATGCGGATTGACCTGATTGTGCTGAGTTAATCAATTCACCAGTTACACTAATCTTGTTATCATTTGAAATGTTAATATATTGACCAGTTGTATATGTAGTTCCTTCGGAAGAAATGGATAATTGATTAGCCCCTGATACGAAATTAATACCTTTACCAGCACTTAATTTTAATGAACTAACATTAAATGTTCCTGTTTTATTTGTATTACTTTCTTTATAATATGCAGTTATTTTATCTTGTGTGTTAGCTGCGATTGAAGCACTATTTGCTAAATCAGCAGAACCAGCAAGACGAGCAGAACCATTGAATGTACTATCGTTATATCCTGACCATGCTTTTAGTAAATAGTCATCTAACATTTCATTTACTTTGCCTTCAAAATTACCTGTTATAGCAATAGTAGGATTAGTTAAATCACTATCATTATATTTTACAAAGTTCATCCAATTATTAGCACCACCTGATACATAAAAACCTAATGTATCAGCAGTTGTTGTCAAATTAATTGTTGTTGGATGTTTTTCACTATTATACACATTAATAGTAGATACATTCTTCAAAGCAGTCATAGCACCACCATTAGTGGCTGATTCAATCAAACCATCAATGGAAGTATATAATGTTTCGCCAGATAATGTATTACCACTAAAATTAGTAGATATAGTATTTGTAGCAGTTATGTTTGTAGAAGTTAAATTAGAGAATGATACATCATCGGGTGTTTTAATACCAATAACAGGACCAGATTCTTTTGTAACAAGAATGTTTTTACCCGCACTAACTGCGGCTGTACTTGCTGAAAGATAATTACTTGCTATTGTAGATGATAATGTATTTTCTTTATCATCAATTTCACTTTTTGAATAGTATGGTGTAATTGTACCAACTTCAGTCCATTGATAAGGTTTTGTAGGTTCATCACCAACAACACGCCAGTAGTATTCAAGATAATTTTTTGTTTCGTCAACTAATACTTTAACTACATCGTTTTTTGTAATAGGGTCATCATAAGCAACCAATGCTGCGTGAGTACCAACTACATCCACTACATCAGTAGCTGCTTTTATGGTATCAATTTGGGCCTGAAGTAAACCATCTTCTCTACTTCTATCTTCTTTTTCTGTATCTAAATCTTCTTTAAGACCATCAATAGAACCACTTAGATAATCTATATTTCCTTCAGTATCTGATTTAAAGGTTTCGTAATTACCAGAGAATGTGTCAATAGTCCCTGATAAGAAAGTATCGGCATTTTTTCTTGCTTCAATTTCTTCATCCAATCTATCATCGGAATTACCTGACAATTCATCAATCTTTTCAGCAAGAAAGACGTCTCGTTCATTTAATGGGCTGATGGTGTTATGTTGTAGCCAATCACCATCAGCTACTGTGGTTCTTTTCCAAGAAGTTACAATTCTTGAACCATCACCACTTAATTCTTCTCGTACTGACATTTAAACCTCTCTAATAAATTAACCAT
>JAEEGG010004142.1_pt1 | contig 35414 bp, 39 predicted proteins | sample 9134161 | NCBI WGS metagenome assembly JAEEGG01 (sample SAMN16246543, study PRJNA631951) | gut metagenome | biome: gut microbiome; feature: rumen; material: CR-attached | host: Bos | place: Iran: Karaj | collected 2018-10
AACTGATTCATTGTCTCTTGATTTTTTGTTTATCGGTTGCAAAAGTATAACTTTTCCTGCAATCCACCAAACATTTTGAAAGAAAAATTGCGTTTTGAGGCAATTTTTGTTATTTACGACGGATGATGACGTAAATAATGACGGGCGCACCTATCAAAGGTGTCACCGCATTGAGGGGTATCACCCCACTCTCGCCAGGCAACACACAAAGCAGGTTGCACACCAAGCCTACAATGCTACCCATGAGGATAGTAGCAGGCATGAGCAGACGGTGATTATCTGTTCGCAACACCAGTCGCGTCATGTGGGGAACAGCCAGTCCGATAAACGCCAGAGGACCACAGAAGGCTGTGACGATAGCTGTCAGCAAACCTGTGACTACCAATAGCCAATGGCGCACTCGCAGGATATTGATACCCAGATTCTCAGCATAGCGATCGCCCAACAGAAGGGCGTTCAGGGGTTTTATCAACAGCAAGGCTCCTATGAGGCCCAAGATGGTGACAATAGCAAAGGTGGGCATCATGCGCATAGAGACGCCACCAAACGAACCCATGCCCCACACCATATACGACTTGACCCCTTCGTCGGTAGCAAAGAAGTTGAGCAGGGAGATGGCGGAATTGGAGATATAGCCTATCATGATGCCAATGATGAGGAGCATGACACTGCTACGCACCAAGGTAGAGAAAAAGATGATGATGAGCATCACGATCATAGCACCTACAAAGGCTGCGAGGAGGATAGCCATGAAACCCGTCACGCTGACGGAACCCGTAGAGAGGCTTCCACCCAGCAGCAACATGACCAAAGCGACACCCAGACCTGCACCACTGTTGATACCGAAGACAGAAGGACCAGCCAGCGGATTGCGGAAAGCTGTCTGCAGCAGGAGTCCGCTAACAGCCAAAGCACCACCAGCGAGAATAGCGGTGAGCGCCTGAGGCAGGCGTGACTCCAAGACGATATACTGCCAGGAGGGCTTGGCATCAGCTCCACATAGAATAGACAACACATCAGAAGCAGGAATATGCACTGAGCCCACAAAGATATTGAGGGCAAAGAGACACAGGATGAGTGCTCCCATCATGAGACAACAGTGCACGCCTTTCATATTTTACTTCAGTTTCTGATAATAACGCAAATCGGGCAGATTTGGTATTTCAGGATGTATGATTTTGATAAAGTCGCCCAACAGCCAGTCTGGTCGGAAGGGAGCTTCCTCGTAGAATCTGGACAGCTCGACATTACAGCCATAGGCCCTCTTTTCGTAGAAGGGCTTCAGCTGTTTATAACCCACATGTTCACTCAACAGTTCCTGATAGCTGATAAGATGGTCGCTACTGAAACGGAACAGCCACACATCGCTGTCGCCAGCCTTATCGAGAACAGTTTCGAAGGGCAGTGATACAGAACCGCTATGGTCGTCGTCGGCCCAAGGATAGGTGGCTCCTGCATCCTGAATCATCTGCCCGATGGTGCTCTTGCCACCAGGTACATACCAAACGGAACCAGTGACCTTATCCAGCAGGCAGGTAGGCTTTTGTTTAGCTGTAGAAGCCAGCTGCTGCAGGGCATGATAGCTGCTATCAACGACTGCAAACAAGCTGTCTGCGGTCTTTTCGCAACCATACAGCATGCCGTAGAAACGCATCCATTCAGCACGGGCCAACGGTGTGGGTTCCATATACTCAGCACACTCTACGATGGGGATGTTGATATCCTCCAGCTTGCCATAACCCCCACTGTTTTCGAAGGGCGACAGGAGAATAGCATCAGGATGCTGGTCGATGATTTTCTCGATGACAGGACTCATACCATCGCCACAATCCATGATGCGACCCTTGGCTACCTGTTCGTGAATATACGGTATCTTGATGTATTTCAGATCGGCCACACCAGCAATAGACGACTCCTGATGCATCATCTGCAAGAGGGCACAATGGACGGTTGTAAACACGACGCTGCGTTTCAGGGGTGTGCGGATAATGGTGCCATGAGGCAATCCTGAAGGCATTTCCTGATCGGCAGGTACGAGGATATACTGATGGAGCACCTTGCCTTCGTGCCAAGGATTCTCGAGTGTTGCCAACGTATAGCCATCGTGACGGACAACGGTCAGACGCTGGGCATACTGAAAGACAACAGTGTCGCCACCCTCCTGATGGAAACCCGTCTGGCGTCCACAGGAGAATAGCGATACTGCAAATATGATTAATTGAATGTAACGCATTCAAACAATGAGAGATTAATACTCAATCTCAATATCGTCGATACAAACGTAAGTAGGAGTGGTTAGACCACCTGCGTTTTTCTTAGAACTATCGAAATTGAAAGACATGCTCTTGATGTTCTTGAAAGCATCAACATCACGCAGATTGCAGTACTTCCATTCCTTCACGTAGTCACCATCCTTAGCCAGGTCGATCTCATAGCGGGCACCACCCAGACCTTCAGCAGGTACAGGATATACGATACACTTGAAGAAATCGTCAGCTTCGAACTTACCGGGTGTATAACCATCGCCATTCAAGATAGCATCTACTACCCATGCGGTGTTGGTATACCAGAAGCCTTTAACGGTTACAGGCTTTGTGAAAGTGATGCTCTCACCCCAGGGATAAACGACACAGTAATTCTTTCCGCTCTTGGCACCTCCTGCTGCGCTGTTGAACTGGTCAGCCGTTAAATTGTCAAAATCGAATGTTGTTGCTGTACGGCTTGAGATAGCGAAACCACTCCACAAGCCCCATGCTGGTGTGTAATTGACAGGGAAGCTGACTCCATTTTCTGAATAGTTGCAAGCATAACCTGTTTCTCCCCAACTGTCGAATGGCGTTCCGGTCTCGTCACCCAACCAAAAACCGTCTTCGTTCAGTTTCTGACCCTCAAAAGAGATCGTCAAAAATCTGTCACTGGTATTGTCCTCGTTAGAACAAGAGGTGAATGACAATGCTGTGCCAAAAGCGATGGCTGCCAGCAAGAAAAACTTGTTTGTTTTCATAATGCTTTAATTTTAAAGTTGTTAGACATGTTATTTAAAAATAAATTTCTTTCCGTTCTTGATGTATATACCCTTTTGGGGCGTAGCAATCCGACGTCCCTGCATATCGTAGATGGCGCTATGCTTTGTTTCTTCTGCTGATATCGTCACAATACCTGCAGTAGCCTTCTTGATAGCCTCTATGGATGCCTCCAAGTGTATATCTTCCGCACCCTGTACCTCTGTCGATGTCTCACCCCACCATTCAGGCTGCGGACACTTTTGGTTCAGTCCTGTATACACTCTGACAAAATCGATGAAGTCGAGGTTGACTGGTTTGCGCTGTTCATCTACAGCCCATGAAATATCGATACCACAACCCTCATAGTTGTATGACGTGGCATCTGATTTATCCGTGAAGTTGGGCAGGTTGTCAGCATAGCCATAGCGGAATCCAATGAGTACAAAATAGTAGGGACTCCACCCTTGATCCACCTTGTCCGAGAGATTCACCATATTGTCAGGAAGTCGCGTCCCTTGGAATGTGATTTCGTCAGGCAACCATTCTGGATAATACTCTTGCAGATGGTAGTGGTTTCTGTCTATCGTCCCACTATTCCCCTTGTTGTCTGTCCAGGGGATATCGCCCATGGGATTGCGACGATAGGTCACCTCATAGCCGTATATCACCTTACCCACACTATCCACATCGCAGCTGCCACTGATCTCATACCATTGGTCATCAGGCAGCCCGTTCTCGTTTTCATCCTTTGATACCATCACGACGCCTGCCTCATTCATACCTCCAAACACGAGGTTCTTCATTTCCTGATAGGCATTGCCCCATACCGCAAAATCTCGCTTTCCTGGGATGTTGGCTATAGAGTGGTCGAAGTGGAAGGTGATATAGCCTCCCCACCCTCCTAATGCAACCAGATGTTTCTCGTTGTTGGCCAAGTTCTCAGTACACTTTCTGATCATGTCCTGCTCAGTGTCACCAGGCTCATACTCAGGTACATCGTTCACATGCTGACCAGGAGCAGGACGGTATTCATCCACAGCCTGAATATACTTGCTGTGTGTATCTGTATCGTCCATCCGCTGTGCCTGCACACTGATGCCCAGCATCATCAATCCTAAAAGTATATATCTTCTCATATCTTACATCTTACTTCTTACATCTTACTTCTTCCATCTTACTTCTTCCATAAAAACACCGCATGGGCTGGAATATCACCTGTCCGTACCTTATAATCGAAACTGCCATCGGCTTTGAAATGCAGCAGTTCACCACTCGACACATAGTTCTTGGCATCCATCAGATAGAAATCACGGTTCTGAGGATTCACGATGATGCCATAGGGCATGCGGATATTGTTCAGTTCTTTGGCAGTCGAGAGGGTATTGGTCACTACCTGGTGTGTACGTATATTCACGATGCCATATTCCCGGACATTCTCCATCGTCAGATAGCTGAAATATGAACCGTAGTAGTATAGCGAGTCGCCAACGATACACAGATCGCTGATGGGGATATCGAGATCATCTGTCACCTGCATCTGTCCATTCACATCCGGACTCAGACAGAACAGTCGAGGATGCTCATCGTAGTAGTCACCACGTGAGGTCACCCATAAATGTCCGTATTGGTCTGCACGACAACGATGCAGATTGATGGATATGTCGATCTTACGTTCTTCCTTGAAGGTCGCCAGATCTATCACACTCAATGTCTTATCGTAGTCAGGAACCATATATCCACCACTGTTGGCCACATAGAGTTTCCCATCTAACACTGTCAATTCCTCAGGCTGATAGCCTACTGTTACCTTATCAACGACCTGCAGAGTCAACGTGTCTATCTTATAGACCTCGCCATACGGCATATCCTGACCAATACCGACTGGACCAACATAAGAACTCACGTAGGCATAACCATCGCTGAAAGTCACAGAACGGCAGTTGGGCACATCCACCTTACCAATCTTTACAGCATCAGAGGCACGACAAACTTCCACCTTGTTCGAACAATTGATGACGAGCCACAGTTGTGAGCCATATATCTGGGCATCATTGCCTACATCGCCTAACTCCTTCACTTCGTTGGGGTTACGCTCAGCATAGATATTGCGAAGATAGTGATAAGTGGAATCTGAGAGATCGAGATAGTCGAGTGTGCATTTATTAGAACCCATATTACCCTCGTTGAGAAGATACATACCCACCACATTGCTCGATTCTGTCTTGACGCCAGTATCTTCCTCTTCCGCATAAACGATGATATCGTCAGTGCGGCAAGCGTTGAACAGAAACGCTGCGAGTGCTATATATATAAATAGGTATCGTCTCATATCTTCACCTCCATCGTTACGCCGTAGTTACGCTTAGGCATCGGATAGTTCAAGATCACATCGTAGTCTTGCGAGAACACATTGTTCACCTCTACCATCACCCTGAGAGCCTTATAGCGATAAGCCAACGAGAGGTCGCTGGTATACCAAGGCTGCATGTAGTTATACTTGATATTCTCCTGCTGGTTATAGCGTTCGCCAGCATAGATAAAACTGTAGTTCAAGTCCCAATCTTTATATTGCAGATTCAGAATAGCCGATCCTGAATGCCAGGGGATATAAGGTATCTGGTGACGATAGAACGAGTCGCCAGGATCTGTAACATCACGTGCATCCTGATAGGTATATTGCAGACGGCCTGTCACCAGCAAGTCTTTGACAGGAACTATAGTCAACTCAGTCTCCACATCGATACCCTTGATGTGTACCTTGCCCAGATTCAGCATCGTCCAACGGAACTGCTGGCCCTTGGGATAGGCCACAATCTTATCGCGTACCGTATTATAATAGATGTCTGTCTGCAGATGGAAATAGCGGAAGAGCCCTTGCCATGAGTGATCGTAGCTCATACCAATATTATATTGCAGGGCACTCTCAGGACGCAACAGGGCATTGCCTATCTCCGTATAATACAGGTCGTTGAACGTTGGCATGCGGAAACTCTTCTTGGCATAGGCTCGTACTGAGAGGTCGTGCGATGCCAAAGGAAAGACATTCAGGAACAAAGCGGGTGTATAGGTGGTTTGTGTAGCTGTACCAGTCTTATCAGTATGATCTCTCACAAAGGTTCCAAGAATAGACCCCTGAAGCTTCATCCAATTCAAATCTAAAGCTGTGGCCAAAGCGACATAATGTGTCCAACGGGTGGGTTCCACAAACTGGCGCATATCACTTTTCAGATGGTTCCATTTCAAGTCGTAGCTCAATGAGGCACTCCATTGGGGCAACAACTGATAGACGTTCGATGTAGAGAGCGTCATCTCCTGTTGCTTGTAGGTGTTGTCAACCTTCAGCTGGGTAGTATCCCGATTCACATATCGTGTGTCGTAATAGGCATATTTCGCAACCGCCTGAGTTGTCCAATGACCATATTCCTTTTGCCAACGTCCCTGCACAAAGGTATTATGGTCCCATTGGCGCTCTCCTCTTCGCCAGACATTATTGACAATAGCTCCAGGAATACCACGTTCGGAATGATAGGTATAAACCTTCAGCTTCCAGAATCCCTCATCCAGCATACCATGCAGATTACCCTCAGCCCTGAATGCCCAGATGTCACCATTCTGACGAATAGCAGTAGTATCGTAAGCCACACTGCCATCCTGGCGTTTACGACGATAGCGGAACTTATATTTACCTGAGGCGTTCAGTCCTTCTAAAGATAGCGAACTGCTCACCTTATGAGACAGACGCTGTTCCCATAAGGCGGAAAGCTTCAACAGATCGCTGGAAGCATATTTGGCCTTGAACTTCAGATGGTAGCTCTCGCCTGATGCAAACCTTGGGGCACGGGTACGGATATAGACCGATCCAGCATGTCCAAAATCGCTGGCAGGCTGTAGCAGCGCACTCTTCTGACCATTAAACACGGTGATTTCCTCGACATTGTCCAACGAGAACTGCCCCAGGTCTATCTGTCCGTTCTGTGCATTACCCAGTTCTATACCATCATAGCTGATTCCCAGATGATTGGTACCCATCGAACGGATGTTAACGGTCTTGATACCTCCTACCCCTCCATAGTCCTTCAGCTGTAGTCCGGCAAAATATCTCAAGGCATCAGCCACACTATGACTCGAGAGTTTCTCCAGTTGTGCACCTGTGAGTGTTTGCGATGGAATAACCTCCCTGTGATTATAGCGACTGGTAATCACGACCTCATCTACTTTTTGGATGCTGTCAAACCGGCTTCTTTGTGGCTGTTGGGCCCATCCTGCATAGAATGCCAGTGCTAATATCATCATGATGAAGTATTTCATCACTTTATCTGTTTCTTGACGCTTTAAAAAGTTTTTACTCCATTAAAAAGGGAGACCTTTGTCTCACGACATAAGTCTCCCGACTTATATAATAATACACGTATTCGCCCTTCTGTTCTAACCCCAGAGAATCATTTGGGCGGCAGATGCAAAAGGCAGGTATTCTGACTTGCAGTGTTATTGCAAACGTCTTCCCAACAATATCAGTGACATGGTGTTTGCACCCTTTCATACTGCTTACAGCTGCGGGACAGTTGGGGATTCACACCCCATTCCCTAACCTAATGCGATGCAAAGTTAAGTTTTTTTTTGCAACTATGCAAGCAAAAACACGAAAAAAACTTGCAAATATCATTTTTATTCCGTATATTTGCAGATTGGAACATCAAATCACAAAAAACTAAATAAAAATGAAAAAGGTAAATTTTCTTATGCTACTGATGCTCACACTGATGCTTGTCAGTTGTGGCACCACTTCTAAAGTACCCATTACTGGTCGTTCACAATCTCTTTGGGGCGTTACCGATGAACAGGTGCTCAGTCTTTCTTACGAACAGTATGGTCAGTACATGAAGACCGCCAAACCTTCTACCAATGCTACTAATACGGCTATGGTGAAGCGTGTAGGTCAGCGTATAGCCTCTGCTGTTGAGAGCTATATGAAGGCCAATGGTCTGGGTGACGACCTGAAGAACTATGCCTGGGAATTCAACCTGGTGCAGAACAACGAGGTGAATGCCTGGTGTATGCCTGGCGGTAAGATTGTGGTGTACGAAGGTCTGCTTCCTGTCACTCAGGACGAAGCATCACTGGCCATTGTGCTTGGTCATGAGGTAGCTCATGCTGTGGCTCGCCACTCTGCAGAGCGTCTGAGCAATGCTTATAAGGAGCAGTATGGTGCACAGGCCCTGAGCATGATTCTCTCAGGCGCAGGTGTTGGCAATGGTACCCAGCAGCTCATTGCCTTAGGTCATCAGTTAGGAGGTCAGTTGCTGACATCAGGTTTCTCTCGCAAACAGGAGAGCGAGGCCGATCATATCGGACTCATCTTTGCAGCGATGGCGGGCTATAATCCTGAGGTTGCAGTCAACTTCTGGCAGCGAATGGCAGCAAAGGGAACAGGCAGCAACAGTCTGTTTAGCGATCACCCCAGTGATGCTACTCGTGTACAGCAGATTCAGCAGTGGTTGCCAGAGGCTAAGCAGTACTATAAGCCTCAGACGACTACCACCAAGAAGACTACCACTACTACAAAGAAAAAGACCACCACAAAAAAGACGACTAAAAAGAAGTAAATGAGAAAGATATTGTGCCTCATGGCAGTAGGCTGCGCTTTAGCAGCCTCTGCCCAGACCAAGGATGGTGGTATCTCAGCGCAGATGCTCCAGAAGATACAGCAGCAGAATGCGCCAACAGCTTCTGATCGTGCCTTGCGCAATGCTTTGGCTGCCAACTCTATCGATGCGTTAGCTAAGAATCAAGCCAAGGCTGGCGATTTGGATACCTATTTCAGTGTAGAGACCAAGAAACAGTCTATCACTGATCAGAAGTCGAGTGGTCGTTGCTGGATGTTCAGTGGACTGAATGTGCTGCGTGCCAATTTTGCCAAACGTACCGATTCACTAACGGTAGACCTCTCACAGGACTATCTCTTCTTCTACGACCAGTTGGAGAAGTCGAACCTGATGCTTCAGGGGGTTATCGACACGGGTAAGAAACCCATTGATGACCAGCGTGTACAGTTCTTCTTCCATTATCCCATTAGCGATGGTGGTACCTTCTGTGGTGTTGCTGACCTGGCAGAGAAGTATGGTTTGGTGCCCTCCAGTATTCAGCCAGAAACCTTCTCGGCAGAGAATACCTCGAAGATGGCCAGTATCATCAAGTCGAAACTGCGTGAGTTTGGCTTGGAGCTGCGCAAGATGGTCAGTGACGGCAAGAAGGCTAAGGATATCCAACAACGCAAGACAGAGATGCTCTCTGAGGTTTACCACATGTTAGTCATCACTTTAGGCGAACCAGTCAAGGAGTTTACTTATGCCTTCAAGGGCAAGAACGGCAAAGCCATCAGTGCCCCTAAGAAGTATACCCCAAAGGAGTTCTATCAGGAGATTGTGGGTGGTCCGCTGAATGGTTCGTTTATCATGGTAATGAACGATCCTCGTCGTGAATACTACAAGACCTATGAGGTAGAATATGACCGTCATACCTACGATGGTCACAACTGGAAATACCTCAATCTGCCAATGGAGGATATCGAGACACTGGCCATTGCCTCACTGAAGGATGGTCGCAAGCTCTATTCCAGCTATGATGTGGGTAAGCAGTTGGATCGTAAGCGCGGCTATAGCGATATCGATAATTTCGATTATGCCTCGCTGTTCAACACCTCTTTTAATATGACAAAGGCTGAGCGCATCTCTACATTCGATAGTGGCAGCACACATGCTATGACGCTCACAGCTGTTGATCTGGATATGAACGGAGAACCCCTGAAGTGGAAGGTCGAGAATTCCTGGGGAGCATCATGGGGACAGCAGGGATGTCTCATCATGACAGCCCGTTGGTTCCGTGAGTATATGTTCCGATTGGTGGTCGACAAGCAGTATGTCTCTGAGAAACTGCTGAAGGACTACGAGCAGAAACCCATCATGGTTATGCCCGAAGACCCATTATTCCAAGAGGATAAGTAGTCAGCGCGTGTTTCCAGTGATCTAGTTTCGACGCTTTCTGCATGATATCGTTCAGCAGGAAGCGTCCTTCTTTTTCCAGTGGTTCGAAAGGCATATTGCTTTGTTCCATCCCTATGGTCTCCTGAAGCATCCACATCAGACCACGCGCAAAACGGCGAATACCCACATGATTCAGTATACCCATACTTTTCAGTTGTTCGTATTTGCCTTGTGTCTGTTGCAGCGTATAATAATAGTCTATCAGTGCACCCAGATCCAAATGACGATGCAAATACAGCTGATAGAGATCATTGATGGTTATCTTCGTAACATTAGCCAGTCTGTCTTTCTGAATCTGACGCAAGTCTTTCAGCTCTTCTGGATAATAGCGCACCACAGGAGCCTTCTTGCTATTCTGCTCGTTCTGTTCGCGCAGATCCTCTGCTTCTGCCATCCAGTCGATGCTCACATCCTGAGGAGCACGCAGGCCAAACTCAAACAAGCGCTGCACACCCACGTAGCAAATGCCTTCTATCCTTTGCTGAAGGGCAATATCGTGAAACTGCAGCCACTCTTCTGGTTCTGCTCCCCTACTCAGGCAATTTAGTTTTCCAACAGATACCTGTATCAGTTCAAAAAACAGTGATTCCTTCATCTTACTTCTTATCGAGTTTCTCGTAAACAGAGTTATTCGACTTATACTCAGGAACTATCTCCTTCATCTTAGCCACAGTGGCCATGTCTTCATATTTCCTTGAAATCTCGATAAGAGCATCTATCTGTTTACAGACAGCATCGTAGTCATATTCACGAACCTCTGCAATGCGGATCTTCTCATGGAACGTAGGCTTGGTACCCTCCAGTTCATTCAGCACCTCCTCGTAGAGCTTCTCACCTGGACGCAGACCAGTAAACTTAATCTCTACGTTCTTGGCACCTGAGAGCTTGATCATACGCTTGGCCAGATCAGCAATCTTCACTGGTTTGCCCATATCAAACACAAAGATCTCACCGCCATTACCCTTGGTACCAGCTTCCAACACCAGTTTACAAGCCTCAGGTATCAGCATGAAGAAACGTACAATACGCTCGTCTGTCACGGTAACGGGCCCTCCATTCTTAATCTGCTCCCTAAACAATGGAATAACCGAACCATTAGATCCTAACACATTACCAAATCTTGTAGTAACAAACTGTGTTCTGGCCATAGGTCCACCCATTTGTGAGGCAGTGATAAAGCTCTCCTTATTGCTCAGTGCCAACATGTGGCTGGCCACCTTTTTCTCCTTGATAGCCTGATCAAGACTCTGCACATAGATCTCGCAGATACGCTTAGAACAACCCATCACATTCGTGGGGTTCACAGCCTTATCTGTCGATACCATCACAAACTTCTTGACACCGTATTTCACACTCAGGTCTGCAATAATCTTCGTACCCATGATGTTGTTGATGACAGCCTCCGAGGGGTTGTCTTCCATCATTGGCACATGCTTATAGGCAGCAGCATGGAACACGTAGTCTGGACGGAACGACTTGAAGATATCCTCCATGCGTTGAGCATGACAGATGCTGGTGACTATGGTTTCTGCCGGGATTGATGAATAGTCCTTAGCCATCATCAGTCGGATGTCATGCTGTGGTGTCTCAGCCTGATCTATCAGCATCATGGCAGCAGGTTTAAACTGAGCCACCTGACGCACTATCTCAGAACCGATAGAGCCTGCAGAGCCTGTTATCAGCACACGCTGACCTTTCAGCAGCTCCTCTACCGATTTAAGGTCAACCTTGATTTCTGAACGTGGCAGCAACTCTTCTACAGAGACCTCATGCAACTGCAGTTTACCAAAATCGGCAGATGTCAATTCCTCGTTGGGTTCCATCTCTCTGGCACTTTGTGCCATATAAATCTTTGCACCTGCACTGATTATCTTGTCCTGTACCTCTTGATTGTCACGAAATTCCCTGATGCGATAAGGCGAAACCAAAACACCCTCGATATCATTTTTCTTGATAATCTCAGCCAAGTCCTCATCTACAGAATAAACCTTCTCACCCATAATCTCCTGGTGCTTGGTCTTCTTGAAGTGGGTGATATAACCCTTCACAACAAATTTTCTGGGACGTTGGGCCTGGATAAGCTTAGCCAATCCTACACCACCTTGCATAGCACCATAGATGAGCACTCGCACAGCACGCGTATTCGAGAACGCCACATCGTAAAGCGTCTTGACAAACACACGCAAGGTCCACATCAAAAGTGTGGCAAAGATAAAGATCAAGAAGATACTCGTGGTGTTAAAGTGAACAAACCACTCGCTAGGCAAATAACACATGCCATACTCCGCAACCAGTGCCAGAATCAGATTCACACCATTACCATAAGCTACACGCATCAAGTCTACAAAACTTGAATAGCGCATAAAGCCGGAATAGGTATGAAAAACTCTAAAACCGACAACACTTAATGCTGTGAATATCAGCATGGTATTAATACCACGGAATGCATTCTCAGCCAACATCTGCATATTGTTAAAGATCCAATACGTCAGCATGCCACTGAAAATAACGATGGCACAGTCAATCAAAAAAATGCACCAATAAGGTAGTGAATTCTTGGTGAAATACCAGTTTAATATTTTGTCAAATGGGTGACCCATATTTTCACATTCTTCTAATCCGGCTGCAAAGGTACGAATAAGCGAGCAAAAAAACAAATAAAATGCTATTTTTTTTCAATTACTCCCACTCAATGGTGCCCGTGGGTTTCGGTGTCAGGTCGTAGAGCACACGATTCACTCCTGGAACCTCTGTGATAATGCGCTTGGTGATATGATGCAGCAGCGCATAGGGAATCTCCTCAATCGTAGCAGTCATGGCATCACGCGTATTCACGGCACGAATGATCACAGGCCAATCCCAACTGCGCTTATCATCCTTCACACCTGTTGATTTGTAATCAGGCACGATGGTGAAGTACTGCCACACCTTGCCCTCAAGCCCATTCTTGGCAAACTCTTCACGCAGGATAGCATCTGATTCGCGCAACGCCTCCAGACGATCACGTGTGATGGCACCTGTGCATCTTACGCCCAGACCAGGACCGGGGAACGGCTGACGATATACCATATTATCGGGCAAACCGAGCTCCTTACCCACTACACGAACCTCATCCTTAAACAGCAACTTGATGGGCTCCACCAGCTCAAACTGCATGTCCTCAGGCAGTCCGCCCACATTGTGGTGACTCTTCACGGGACCAGACTCTACGATATCAGGATAGATGGTGCCCTGAGCCAGGAAACTGATACCCTCCAGTTTACGGGCCTCCTCCTCAAACACGCGGATAAACTCAGCGCCGATAATCTTGCGCTTCTGCTCGGGATCAGCAACCCCAGCCAACTTATCCAGGAAACGGTCGGTAGCATCCACATACACCAGGTTAGCATCCATCTCGTCGCGGAACACCTTAATCACCTGCTCAGGCTCTCCCTTACGCAGCAGACCATGGTTCACATGCACTGATACCAGTTGCTTACCCACGGCCTTGATCAGCAGTGCTGCCACTACCGATGAGTCAACACCACCCGAGAGTGCCAGCAGCACCTTCTTGTCACCAATCTGAGCGCGAAGCTCCTTCACCTGTTCCTCAATAAATTGCTTTGCCAACTCCGGAGTCGTGATACGCTCCATATCAGCTGGTCTAACATTTCCTGTTGCCATAATCTTTTCTATTTTAAGTGATCTTTTTTCTGGCTGCAAAGTTACTCATTTTTATGCACATAACAACAGAAAAATGATTGTTTTTGAATATATTTGGAGAAAAATTATTATTTTTGCAAACAAATCATCTCAATCGAAATGACTGCAAAGGAAATAATCACATATATGGAATCGCTGCACAATGACGAGCAGCGCGACAACCTGATGCGCTTTTTCAAGACTGCACCAGGCGAATATGGCCATGGCGATGAGTTCCTGGGACTGAAAGTGCCCCAAACTCGCAAAGTGGTACGTCTCGCGGGTCAAACTTTCCCCTTGAGCGAAATCCCCACGTTGCTGATGTCGAAATGGCATGAGGTAAGACTTTGCGGACTACTAATCCTCGTGGATAAGTTTGAAAGACTAGCCGCCAAACGACTAGAAAACGATACAGAGGCCATTAGCCAGCGCGACGAGATAGTGACAATGTATCTGCAATATGCTGAACAAGCCAACAATTGGGACCTGGTAGATTTCTCTGTCCATAAAATCCTCGGCCATTGGTTGCTATTGCCCTCAAATCTTGGCGACAGAGATTATAAGATAAAGGTATTAGACGAACTTGCAGCCAGTCCCTGCCTCTGGAAACAGCGCATGAGTATCGTCTGTACATGGAGAACATCTCAGCAGGGTGATCCCTCCTGGTGCCTGCGCTATGCAGAAATCCATCTCCATCATCCTCATGACCTGATGCATAAGGCTGTTGGCTGGATGCTCCGTGAGATGGGCAAACGTGTATCAATGGATCTCCTTCGCGATTTCCTTCGACAGCATGCCCACGAAATGCCCCGCACCATGCTTCGCTATGCCATCGAGAAGATGAGCGACAAAGAGCGCAAGCAATGGATGAACAGATGAGCATTCCCACAGACAGATTCACTATAGCGATAAAATCTGCTCCGCATGCTCCTTGGTCTTCACCTGCTTACCAGTGAAGATCTGTTCTATAATCCCCTCCTCATTGATAATGAACGTTGTGCGAATGGTACCCATGGTCTTTTTGCCGTACATATTCTTCTCTCCCCAGGCACCCATGGTCTCCAGCAACTCATGGTTAATATCAGCAATCAGGGGAAATGGCAGCTCAAACTTCTCCTTAAACTTCACATGCGAAGCAGCAGAATCCTTGCTCACACCAACGACTTCATAGCCTGCTCCCTGTAGTTCCGTGTAATGGTCACGCAAACTGCAAGCCTCAGCAGTACATCCGCTAGTATTGTCCTTCGGATAGAAATACAGCACCAGCTTACGGCCCTTATAATCACTCAGACGGATCTCCCGTCCCTGTTCATCTTTGCCCAGAATCTCGGGCGCCTTGTCTCCAATATTCATATTAATTGTTTTAAGCTATTATTACATCTTACATCATCCATCTTACTTCTTACATCACTTCCGGCTCCCAAAGGTGCCTCTCCATATCCACATGCCCATTAGCCTTAAAACGGACACCCTCCTCTTCCAATAACGTCCTCTGCCGAGACCACCCAGGAGCCGTTCTCCCTACTTGATTCACCACTCGATGACAAGGAAGTTGCTCTGCCCCAGGTGTATAACGGAGTGTCCTTCCCACCATCCGCGCATGACTCGGCCATCCTGCCAAAGCAGCGATATGCCCATACGTCGTTACCTTCCCATGAGGTATCTGACTGACGATGTTCAGAACATCCTCACCAAACACCCTCGCCTGTTCTGCCGTCATCCTATCGGGATAGTCCTTCATTACTTCGCTTTAAATATTTCCGCTTCAAAGATAAGCATTTTCCCGCGAAATTGCTCAAAAAAGACAAAATATCTTCATTTCCGATGTAACATTTCCACTTTTTCCCTACTATAAGAGTAGAAAGTCAACAAAAACAAAATGATTATGACACCTACTCGTGAACAATTCAAAGAATTCATTGCAGCCATCAAAAAGGCGCAAGAAAAAGAGGACAACCTCGACAAAGCCTTCGAACTCATCTGGGACGATGACCAAGGGCAATACAAACCTTTTACTTCAAATTGAGGGCCGATGCCTAAGCACCAGCCCTCATGAGTACTATAAATAGCCCCAAACTCTAATAATTCTCTGCCTTGATCTGGAAGTAGCTTTGTGGATGGTCGCAAACGGGACAAACCTCAGGAGCTTTCTTACCAATGACAATGTGGCCACAGTTAGAACATTGCCAGATGACATCACCCTCGCGTGAGAAAACAACTGCATCCTCGATGTTCTTCAACAGTTTGCGGTAACGCTCCTCGTGATGTTTCTCGATAGCACCCACCATTTCGAACTTCTCAGCAATCTCATCAAAGCCCTCCTCGCGAGCCTCCTTAGCCATACGGGCATACATGTCCATCCACTCAAAGTTCTCACCATTGGCAGCATCAGCGAGATTGGCAGCAGTATCGCTTACCTTACCTCCATTCAAGTACTTGTACCACATCTTGGCGTGCTCTTTCTCGTTGGCAGCAGTCTCCTCAAAGATAGCGGCAATCTGTACATACCCATCCTTCTTGGCCTTCGAAGCGAAATACGAATACTTATTCCTGGCCATACTCTCACCAGCAAAAGCCTCCTTGAGGTTCTGCTCGGTCTTTGTTCCTTTCAGTTCTTTCATATTCTTATTAGTTATATTTAGGATGTTATTGGGATGTAAAGCGAGATTCGATTACTTCCCAATTGATGATCTGCCAAAGAGCAGCTAGGTAATCCGGCCTACGGTTCTGATAGTCCAGATAGTAAGCATGCTCCCATACATCGAATGTCAGCAGCGACTTTAGCCCCTTCTGAATAGGATTGGCAGCATTAGGTTCCTGCGTGATAACGAGTTTCCCATCCTTATCAGCCGACAGCCATACCCAACCTGATCCAAACAGCGTTGCGCCTTTCTTCAGGAACTCCTCCTTAAAGGCTTCGAACGATCCAAAGTCGCGAGTGATAGCCTCTGCCAATTTCCCAATAGGCTTATTGTCAGCCTTAGGTGCAGCAAGCTGTCCGAAATAGAGATTATGGTTCAAAATCTGCCCCGCATTATTCAGCATACCACTCTCAGCTTTCAACACGATTTCCTCTAGCGAGAGGCCTGCTAATGGGCTCCCCTCAAGCAGCCCATTCAAATTATTCACATACCCAGCCAAATGCTTTCCGTGATGGAAACCAATCGTCTCTTTACTAATCACCGGTTCCAAAGCCTCCGGCACATACGGCAATGCCATCAGGTCTAATTTCTTCATATCACATAGGTTTTAATATTCCGCGGTAAAGATAGGCATTTTTCTGTAAATCTCATCGAAAAACTAAAAAAAACTTCTTTCTGTATGTAACATTTCCCCTTTTTCTATACTATAATGGTAGAAAGTCTAACAAAAACATCATGCTTATGACTTACATCATCCAAAATCGTATCATCCGGATATGCGAAAACAAGAAAGATTATGGTGAATTGCCGTTGCAATTCCTGTACCTGCATGTCAGACGAGATTACTGGCCGCAGATGGGCCACCTTGACCTCATAATCAGCCTAAATATAAGTCATACGCTATGCCTTATTACTTATAAAATGTAGCGTACCACTCTGCGAACTTTCTCAATCCCTCACGCAAAGTGATTTTTGGTGTAAACCCGAAGTCGCGCTCCAGGGCGGTGGCGTCGGCATAGGTGGTGGGCACGTCTCCGGGTTGCATGGGGACGAGCTCTTTGTGGGCATCGAAGTCGAAATCTGCAGGCAGTACACCGGCACGGGTGAGTTCTTCTTGGAGAATCTGCACGAAATCCAGCAGATTCTCAGGCTGTCCACCACCGATGTTATACACAGCATAAGGAGGTACTGGCAGGCCGTCCTCGCCTTTCTTGCGTTCTGGAGCACCCTGCATCACGCGCACGATACCCTCTACAATATCATCCACATAGGTAAAGTCTCTGCGGCAGTTGCCATAGTTGAAAATCTTGATGGTCTCGCCCTTCAGCAGCTTGTTGGTAAAGCCAAAGTAGGCCATATCTGGACGACCAGCAGGACCATAAACCGTAAAGAAGCGCAAGCCAGTAGTTGGGATGTTATAGAGCTTCGAGTAGCAGTGTGCAAACAGCTCGTTGCTCTTCTTCGTGGCCGCATAGAGGCTAACAGGGTTATCCACACGATCATCCGTAGAGAAAGGCACTTTCTTATTGCCACCATACACGCTCGAGCTTGATGCATAAACGAGGTGCTCCACGGGATTATGCCTACACGCCTCCAGAATATTATAGAATCCCATCATGTTGCTCATGATATACGCATCCGGATTCTCAATCGAATATCTCACTCCCGCCTGAGCCGCCAGGTTCACCACAATCTGAGGCTTATACTCCTCAAAGATCCGATCGATGGTAGCTTTATCCGCAATATCGCCTTTTACATAATGATAGGCGATGCCCTCAGGCTTCAGTTGTTCCAGTTGCTCCTTACGATATTCTTTCAGACGGACATCGTAATAGTCATTTTCGTTATCGATATTAATAATCGTAGTGCCTTTCGCATCAGCGAACAGCCTCTTAATCAGGTTCGAGCCAATAAATCCCGCACCACCAGTAACCAAAATGGTTTTATTATTCAAATCAATTCTTTCCATATTTTTCTACAGCTTCATAATACGTATCTAAACTTCCGATATCAAATCGTCCCGCTGACATGGGCCAGGCATGCATAGTGGTATGCTCCACCATATAATGCGCCAGATTGCCTGGCGCATCCTTGCCACAACCATTTGCCACCGAATGCCTTACCAAATCAAGGTCCTTCTTAAGATAGATATAGAACGGTGGCACAGCCCAATGGCTCTTTGGCACCTGAGGCTTCTCCTCCATGCCGAGCACCTTCATCTCAGAGTCCAGCTCCACAACGCCAGTTCGCTGTAGCTTCTCTATCGAAGGCTGCTCATGGCACATAATGCATGACGTATTCTTAGCCTTTGCGAAGTCCACAAACTCCTGGAATGAGAAGAACAGCAGATTATCAGCTGCTACGACCAACAAATCATCATCAATATGCAACTTCTCCATAGCAAACAGCAAATCGCAAACCGCCCCAAGCCTTGTTTCATTGGTCTCAGTGCCGTCATCAACGATTGTTATCGGCTTGCAAGGTAATCTCTCACCTCTCACCTCTAACCCCTCACCTCTATTTTTCGCCCATTGGCGGAAAATATCTGCAAACTTATGGTTCGTAATGATGATGTGCTCATCCACCTCCGGAATCCGGTCAATATCATCCAGCATCCGGCCTAAGATCGTCGAATCGCCTATCTTCAACAGCGGCTTCGGAAAGTTCTTCGTCAACTCCCCCAGCCTCGTCGCATAACCAGCAGCTATTACAATATTCTTCATAATTGTCCATTATCAATTATCCATTGTCAATTATTCTACGAATCTTGCACCATCATCAGGTTTCACCCAAAACACTTGGAACGTCTTTTCATATTCAGGGAACTGCTCCAAGTAGCGGGCAGTCAATTCTTTTTCGATATTCTCTTTATAACCGGGATCTACCAATGCAATGCAAGCCCCTTTGAATCCTGCCCCCGAGAATCTTCCACCATATACCCCTGGCAATGATCGCATAATCTCATATATAGCAATCAACTCGGGCGAGCCACACTCATAGTTATGAATACTCGATTCACACGAGTCAAACGACAGCTTTCCAAAGAGTTTGAGATTACCAGTCTCCCATGCCGTCACGCCCTGGCGTACTCGACGGTACTCACTATAGAAGTGTTCTGCACGACGGGCAAAGCGAGCTGGCATTGCAATACGTGTCTTGTCGAACGTAGCCTTGGGGATATCCCTTAAGAACGTCTTATCAAACGTTTTCAATGGTTGTTCGGTATAGGCCAACATATTCCAGGCTGCCGTCTTGCACTCATACACACGGAGGTTATAGTCAGAATTAACCAGACTTCGAGTCAATCCCGAGAAGAAGATACCAATCTCAAATTCTGGCATCTCCGGATTGCGTTTGATGATGCGCCAGTCGTTGCTATCACAATCCAAGAACAGCAGTCCATCCTTTTTGCCTAAAGCAATACACGCTTGGTCGAGCAATCCATTGTTCAGTCCGATATACTCGCGTTCAGCCTCCGAGGCAATCTTTACCACCTCAAAGGGCTGTAGCGTTATATCATTCGCCTTGGCAAATGCCATCACATAAGCAATCAGCACGGCAGCAGAAGAACTAAGTCCACCAACGGGCAAACTTCCTTGTATCACACCATCAATGCCTCGTTTCAGTTCAAATCGTTTCTTAAGTGCATACTTCGCACCTCTGGCATAGTCGCCCCAGTGTTTTTCACGCACCTGACTGGGCTTATTGATTTCAAACTCCACGTCACCCTCAAATGTTCGCGAAGACAATTTCACTACACTATCCTCCCGAACGTTGAACCAAAGATCCACACCTTTATCAATCGCAAATCCCGTCACCAGTCCATGCTGGTGATCCACATGTGCACCCAATGGACACACACGATACGGACTAAATATATGATACTGATATTCCATATTGTTTGCAAAAGTAATGATTAATCTGCAAAAAACACCACAAATTCACTTTTTTCTTCATTTTCCATGTAACATTTCCCCTTTTTCCATACTATAATCCTTGATAAAATTAAACCTTTCTACCCTTATAGTATGCAAAATCCCGAAATGACGGAGCAGCGAGCACAATGTAAAGCTCGCTTTGACATTGTCGAGTCGTGACGGAATTCGACGTAGTCAAATGTTACATTCCCACCGCCACTTTTTTTCATAAAATTTATTCCCTCACTCCACTACACAAAAAAGACCCGCTGCCTCAAACAACGAGCCTTTTACAATTCTTGATATTAATCCGATAATAATCCCTCAAAACACAGCAGCGATACCATGCCTCCGTTTCTTGCGGTAGTTGGGATTCGGAATCATAAACTGCTGCTTCTCTTCCTCAGAAAGAGAAACTATCGCAACTCCCTTGCTGTCGGCATACGCCTTAATGGCCCGGATATCAACAAGGAAAGGCATCGCCGTCTCGTCCACAGGCGCATACTCCTGCGACAGATACTCCTTAAATTTCTTCTCCTGAATAAGCATAAGTGTAAGTTTTTATGATTTCTTGCATTTCATTCTCAAACACACAGAACTGATAAGGATGCAGCACACCCACGTGCGTGGCCTTCATCTTCTCCACATAGTGCTCCAGCACCTGCTGGTTGGCCGCATACCCGTAAATGGCACCACCAAAACCAGCCTTCATCGACTCGCTGCCGGCAATGGCGAACAAGTGCCCGCCCACGCCCGCATATTTGGGCGAATCGTACAGCTGAGGATTGTTCTGCGGAGCCGTACACATCCAGGCGATATACATCGCCTTCAGGTCCTCGTTTCGCTTCAATGCCACCAGCCCCTGGATGTCCACCGTACCCTCCAGCACCAAGGCGTACGTCCAATTCCCTTATGACATTTTCAGTATCCATATCACGGTGCAAAGATACAAAAATTATTCCAAACCACGGCAGATTTTTACTAAAAAACTGCATTTAAACCACTTCTAAAGCCATTTATCTCCGATTTTGCCAATTCCCCATTACGTTTTCTATCCTTTTTATTCCCTCACCCCACCAAAAAGGCCTGCTCACCTCCTCAGAGAGCAGACCTTCATTGTAATGATCAGGCCGATAAGGCCGATGAGAATCCAAAAAATCCATTTCATAATCTTGCTTACCGCTGACAGCTTACTGCTTATCGTGGGGGTTAAGCTTCGCTTTTCCTCCTCCTTGCAAGGCATAGCCCAAGCGAGCTTGGCTCTGCTCTTGCTTCGTTCGTCGGTTCCGTCTTCCTGTAAGCCGTAAGCCGTAACCTGTAAGCTGCTATCGCGCTTCTCCACGTACACGGTATCCCTTACGATTTCCGTCCTTATCTCAACATCCTTCCTCCGGTCGAAAGCTCTTGCTCTGGTTCTATCTGTGACTGTACTCGTCTTGACGGTATCTCCTACCTCATTCAACTGCACCGTCACAGTAGGACTCGGCTCTGCCGCTTGGCTCGTCCAAGAACTTCAATCAGAGTATCCCTTGCAAGCTCAAAACTTTCCGCTCTAACCTGTTCGGTTTCCTGAGAAAGAACCTTCACCTGCTCGCTGTGCGAGCTACTCGCCTGCCTCGTGCTTGCGCATCCTGCCAAGAACAGGACACTCAGCCCCCCTCCTCATCCACATACATCTTCGATAGGTCCATCTCCTTCTGCCGGTTGTCTGCCCGGATGCCTTTGGCCTCCTGTTTGTCCTTGCGAAAGTTCACGAACCTTTAGAGCCCCTCCGGTGAAGGGGCGGCTATAATGCAGGGTGTCCATCCCTTCTAAGCCGTAAGCTGTAACCCGTAAGCTACTTTAAGCCCCTAAGCCGTAAGCCTTAAGCTATACCCGATTAATGGTCATCCCCACCCGGTTCATCATCACCGCCGGCATTGGAGCCCTTGGTGTAGGTGCGGCTGGTCACGCTGGAGCTTACTCCGTCCTTGATGGCGATGGCCTTGATGGTCGTGGTCTCGCTCAGGGTGATGGGCTCTTCATACTCCAGGCTCTGGTCGGTAGGCGTAGAGCCGTCAACCGTGTAGATTTAGAGCCCCTATGGCAAGGGGCGGCTATAATGCAGGGTTGGCCGATAGCATCCCAAGCCGCGTTGATGGCCCCCTTGGCGATACCGCTGCGCAGAGCCGCCTCCTGGATCACCTTGCTCTGCGAGAGCTTGTTGTACAGATCCGCCTGAAGCACATACGCCCACTTCTCCGAATTCTTGTCGAAGGCTGCGATTGAGCGAGCGGAGAGCCAAGCTTGCTTGAGCTATCCCGAGCGTGAGCAGGCTCGCCCGTAGGGCAACGACACGTTGCGTTCAACGGCCGATTTAACTTTTAACATTTTAACAAGACGAAAGGCCGATGCGCAAGCACCGACCCCATCTAATTATGAAATGCCATTCTGGCACTTCAAACCTTCCTACACCCCCACCAGCTTGAACGCCTCGCTGAACGGGATGGTCTCCGGCTTGCCCACGTGCTCCTTCCAGGCGGTCTCCTCGTGGCTCATCTTTGACACAGCCCGCGAGGTCATGTCGCGAAGTTTCCCGCACACCTCGTCAATTACGGCCATCTCCGCCTCCGTGAACGCGCTCATGTCCGCCTCGCCACCGGCCAGCAGCGACATGCACTCCTGCCCCTGAACCAGCCGCAGTTGCTCCTGCACCTCGTCAAACGCACTGTAAACGCGGTCCCAACGCTGAGGCACAGGCCCGAATTCGATGGCCTGATACGCCAGCCCCGAAATAGCCATCCCCCGCTCGCGGTACGACAGGAAGTCGATATAAAACAGCACTTTGTTCATCTTGGTCTGGAACGTCTCGCCCATCTGCCCCAGCACGTACAGCAGCAGATTCTTCAGCCGCCCCACAGACTGTGGTGCAAACCCGTTTGCCAGCCCGCGACCGCTCAGGAACAGCCGCTCACTCACATAAACCTCGTCATGCCACGATTCAGACCGTGCTATCACGGCCTCAACCTGTGCCGTAATCTTCGCGAACTCCTTCTCCGTCAGCTGATTCCGCGAACTCCGAACCAGGTCAAGGAATACTTTCGGGTTCATTGCGCTTCGAATCATTTTCCCGTTGCTCTCGCTGGGCACCTCGCCCTCCTCATAGAGCCGGTATTGGTTTGTGCCGAAGCCCAAAATCAGAGCCATCTTTGCAGCACTCACCCCATACCGTTCGCGCAAGGCGATAATCTCATCCTGGTATGGAATCCCGTGCTTCTCGCGATACTGGTTCGTCACCTGATTGTACCACACCCCATCGCTTTCCGTAGTGGTAAAGCTCTCGCCACTCTCGTCATCGCGAAATGACATGTATACACAATCGAACTTCTCGCCACGAAAGGTCATCGTGTCGGGTTCATACACCACCCTCATGGGCTTACCTGTCAATGGACTGTTCAGTACTTTCATAACTCAACCTATTTAAACGGATACACCAATGGATGCTCAGCAACATGGAACGATATGCAGATGGTCTGGCCATTCTGGTATCCCAGTGTAATCTTGATATACACCTCGCGTCCTTTCACGTCCTTGCCGAAGACCCACATCTCGCTTTCCTTGTTCAGCACATCGATGACCGGTCCTTCCACATAGTCCTGCACCTGCAAGCTCTTCACAATCACCTCACGCTGCATGGGCGTAATGTCCAACTCCAACAGTGCTTCCCGGTTCTTGGATCTGTCATTTCTAAAGAAGATTCCAAACACCTGCGCCTTGATATTGAACTGATCCAGAAACGCTTTTACTTCCTCAATCGTTACCATATAGTTTTCTTTTGACGGTGCAAAGATACAACTTTTTTCTCATATACACATCATTTTCCAACGATAAAGTTGAATTTTTAACATTTTTCTTCACTTTACCCCCTCATCTGTCACCTCCAAACAGCGATTTTGATATAAAAAGGCCTGCCTACCATTTCCGTAAGCAGACCTTCACCGTAATGATCAGGCCGATAAGGCCGATGAGTATCCAAAACCGACGCCGAGCCGAGTGTCAGTGCCGTGCTCGCACGAGCACTACCGAGGCGAGAAGGAGGAAGGCGATAGCCAATATCCATTTCAGCGAAGATACGAAAGTATTCTTCTTGTTTGTCGGATTCGTGAGACCTGTGGTGAGCCCGCCGAAGCCATTCGTGTTTTGAACATAGACTGAATCAATCTTCTCGATATACACGGTATCCCTTACGATTTCCGTTCTTATCTCAACATCCTTCCTCCGGTCGAAAGCTCTTGCTCTGGTTCTATCTGTGACTGTACTCGTCTTGACGGTATCTCCTACCTCGTTCAACTGCACTGTCACAGTAGGACTCGGCTCTGCCGCTTGGCTCGTCCAAGAACTTCAATCAGAGTATCCCTTGCAAGCTCAAAACTTTCCGCTCTAACCTGTTCGGTTTCCTGAGAAAGAACTTTCACCTGCTCGTTGTGCGAGCTAGTCGCCTGCCTCGTGCTTGCGCATCCTGCCAAGCACAGGACACTCAGCCCGCCTCCTCGTCCACATACATCTTCGATAGGTCCATCTCCTTCTGCCGGTTGTCTGCCCGGATGCCACCCGCCTCCTGCTTGTCCTTGCGGAAGTTCACGAACCACGCACAACCACCCAGCAGTGTCAAGCCTCCCAGTACAATGCTAGTCCAATCCATAACCTTGAATAGCTTAAGCTTGTAGCTTACAGCTTAGTTGCCCGTAAGCCCCTAAGCCGTAAGCCTTAAGCTAATACCCGATTAGTGGTCATCCCCACCCGGCTCATCCTCACCACCGGCATTCACGCCCTTGGTGAAAGCTGCGATTGAGCGAGAGCAGAGCCATGCTCGCATGAGCTATGCCGAGCGTGAGCAGTTTCGAGCATCGCTCAAGGTGCGGCTGGTCACGCTGGAGCTGATGCCGTCCTTGATGGCGATAGCCTTCACGGTCGTGGTCTCACTCAGGGTGATGGGCTCTTCGTATTCGAGACTCTGATCAGTCGGGGTCGATAATAATAGGTTGTGACCGATTTTAATCCCCACCCACATACCCTGGATGCAAAGAGTCGATGCCGACACATTGCATCCACCAAAAGCGGTGTCTGGCCGATGCACACATCCGCCAGGATTGTTTATCTTTCCCCGCGATGCCGACTGTCCGAGACCTACGTCCGCGATTACCATCCCGACCTTCGTCCTCCGCCATCCACCATCGCTTCCCACCCACCCGTACAAATCGGTTAGGACATTGCCTATCTCTTTGGTGGCTCCTCGCCCCCTTGTCATTTCGAGCGTAGTCGAGAAACCTAGTGTTTAAGCATGGCATAGATTATTAAGGTCTCTACGCGCAGCCGAATAAAAAACTCAAGATTCACCCTTTAGGGCGAAAGCTTTGTGAATCTTACAAAAACCCTGACGAAGGGCGGTCTCTGCCCGTAGTCAGTTGCATCCCCCTTTGAAGGGGGCCTTGGGGGTAGTGCACTCTTTGGTTCCTTTTCTCTTGCATGAGAGAAATGAACAAAAATGGGGTTCGGGGGTATCCCCCGATAACGCAAAAAAGGGGCCTGCGATTTCTCGCAAACCCCTAAGCCCCTAAGCCGTAAGCCGTAAGCTAACGACTAATGGTCGTCGCCCCCTGGCTCGGTGTCACCACCGCCACCGGCCTCAACCTTGGTGTAGGTACGGCTCGTCACTGCGGAAGTGACTCCATCCTTCACCGCAATCGCCTTCACCGTAGTCGTTGCGCTCAGCGTAATCGGTTCCTCGTACTCCAGACTCTGATCCGTCGGAGTCGTACCATCTACCGTATAGAAGATGCTAGCCCCCGCAGGCCCACTCATCGTTACCTGCGTACTCTCAGTGAACTGCGTCTCACCACTAAACGTCGGAGCATTCACCGTCGTGGTCTGCGAAGAGCCGCCACCGCTCGGAGTCACGCTGCCGGAGCCGCTGCCGGAGCCGTTATCGGATCCGCCGCTATTGCCGCCCGTGGTTCCGCTACCCGAGCCGCCGCTCTGCGAAGACCCGCCGCTACCGCTGCCGGTCGAGCCGCCCCCACTCACGATGTTCCCAACCTCAATCAGCGAGCTCCCCGGATTCAGGTACACCGCCTTCTTATTGATACCACCGTAGCTGTCAGCAGCAGCCTTCATCGCCGCGTACGTCTGGTACTGCGCAATCACGTCGCTCACCACCACCAGTCGCTGCGTACTCACCTTCGTCGTGTTGTTCTGGTCGCGGCTGTGAACCCACGCGCAGCCCATGTTCTCCAGCACTACGCCACTGGCCAGGCAGCCACCCACGGTGCTGAAACCATCGGCGTTCACAACGTCCCACAACGTCGAACTGTCTTCCAGGCTGATCACCACCCTGTGCGCCTTCATCGTCGCGCGAGGCAGACCGTCACTGCCCAGATACTGGGTGCCGATAAAACACGTCAGCTGGTCGCCCTCTTCCCAGCCTTCCGAACGCTGCATCAGCGCCGTACTCAGCTGAGCCACCGTTGTCGATGCGCTGATTTCGAAACCCAGATCCAGGTCGCTCACCAGCTTCCCGTCATCGTTCAACGCATAGCCTATAGGATCCAGACTACCCGTGCTGAACATGTTGTCTGCCAACACGCAGCAACCCTGCAGCCTCATCTGGCGAGTCATATACACCGGCTGGTAACCCCAGTTCACGCTCACATACATGTTAGCGTCGCTCAGTCCAGCCCCCTTGTTCTCAAACGCCTCTGCCAGCTTACCGCTATACAGTCGGTAGTTCGCCAACAGGTTACTCATCTGAAATCTCGTGTTCGCCTGCTTCTCACTACGGCGAGGCTGACTGGCCTTACGTGGTGCCTTAGCCAGGATCTGCCCCTTAGCCGTGTTACGCATCACCAGCTTCTTACCCAGCTTACCACTCGCCTCTTCAATCAATGTACTCGAAAACTTTGCCATACTTCAATTTTCTTTCTTTACTTTAAATTTGTTTGTTAATAAATAATGTTTAAACACTCAAACCGTGTCCCGGCTTACCAAAACCCACGGAAAGTCGTCGGTTTCTGCGACTTTTCGTTTGCATCCTCCCCTCGAGGGGAGGCCTTGGTGGGGTGAGTGTCTCTTTTGGTTCGTTTTCTCTGCGCCAGAGAAAATGAATGAACTTATGTCCTTATTTTAAGGACAACAATCAGCCCTATAAGTCCGATGATTATCCAGAAGATCCACTTTAGCGAACTAACAACAGGCGAAGCCTTATTCGTTGGATTCGCGAGATTCGTGTTCTTTACAAAAACACTATCCCGCTTCTCCACAATGACCGTGTCTCTCACGACCTCGACCTTCGTCTTTTGCACCGCGATTGCATCGCGGCTCCTCCCTCGTTCTCTGTCAGTCACCACGCTCTGGAAAAGCGTATCACCAGCCTCATTAGTCCGGACATGAATGGTGGTCACCTCCATGATTGTATCATGTTCAGTAACCACCACACTGTCCACCTCCTTCTCAGCCCGCTCTGTCTGGTATGTTGCGACTCTGTCGCTACTTCTCGCCACTTCCCTGCTGCTTCCGCATGCGGTCACGCACAGGGCACTCAGCCCTGTAAGCGCAATCATTAACTCCTTCCACTGCATCTTTCAATCTGTTTACTTCAGTCCTCAAATTAACTACCTCATTCTCCAGCGGCTTGGCTATCAGCTCCTTGAACTTCTCCACGAACTCCGTACTTAAGTCCAGGTTCTTCTGCCTGATATCCGCTTTCAAAGCCTCAATCTCTTGGCGGTGCTTCTTTCTGTCAATCACCCACCCGCATCCGCCCAACAGGGTGAGCACACCCAGAATAATACTTGTTACATCAATCATCTTCTTGTCCTCCTTATTATTAAATTACACATTATTTTCTTGTCTCGTATGCCGCGTCTGTGTCGCGGCCATTTTCTTAGCCACCGTTCCCTGCGGTTCTCCGCAGGGTTAGATGCTCTTCGCATCCACCCTTTGGTAACCGCTTGCCGTCTTCCTCAAGACCTCCCGGCGGTTTCCGCCCTGCCGTTTCCACGACACATGCAGGAACGTTGGGTACACTATCAACTGGTCAAACTTCCCGTTCGCCACGATGATTCGTGCCAACTTCAGGTTGTCCTCGCAGTGTACATCCGCCGCTTGCCCGCTCACATGTTGGCTATTGTAAACACCCCCAACTGCCGTATTGTGTATCGGACATCGGAACCCGCTGTTAACAACAACCGGCTTACCGTATTTGCGGCGAGCCGGGTCCAACACCTCGTCAACAAGTGCCTCAATGTTCTCCTCAATGCCGTTCGGCAACCGTGTTGCCGGCTGCGGCAGGCGGCACTCCTTACAGCGATCCTGCCTGTTCTCTCGGTAACAGCGGATCAATTCTTTTTTACTAAAATTCTGCATAGTCTTACCCTTTCTAAATTTTAATTGTTACTACTAATTTTCAAACTCACCAGCCTTCCGGCCTACATTCTTATTAAAAGCGAGACCACGCATCGTTTTAGTCACGAGGGCAAAAAAATCTCCCGCCATGGTGTTGGCGGGAGCACTTATTTTTTACCAGACTTCTGAGCCTCGACCCTTCTCTTGGTCTCAGCCATATGCTGTCTCATTCTTACTCGGAAATCCTCCAGTGAGTTTCCTGTCAGGTTCTTGTACTCTGCATCACTCACAGTGTTGGCCTCTAATAAGATGTATTTATCTAATAAGTTCATGACTTTGTTTGTTTTGAATTTGATATTCTTTTTTTATATATAATGTACGTTACTTGGCTTTGCCTTTCACTTTGGTTTTCGCTCGGGCCTTTGCTTTACGCTTTTCTATGCGCCTCATCAGCTTTCGCTGCAGTTGGTACACTTCTCTTATCGGGATCCCCAGCTCTTCGCCTATTAGTTCATAGTCGTCGCAGCGTCTCATCGACTTCAAGTAGTCCAGCAGGTCTTGCTCACCGTCCACAGCCTCTTGGGCTTCCTCATAGACGATGTCCATAAAGTCCTCGTCTTCCTTTAGTCTGTTGGCCAGTCGCTCGTCTATCTCCAACATCTGCGGGTGTACTTTGGTCTTCCAACTCTCCAGGTGGTGATGTATGTCGCTCAGCGCAATCTTAATCAGTTGCGTGTGCACCGCACAGTTCGGATCCCATTCCCATTCACCCGTGTACAACTTGTCGTATGCGCCAAACACAAAGTGTTCTTCTGGCGGCATCCCGAAGTTCTCTTCGGCCATCGCTGCACCGCATTGCATCTTTGCCAGCTTCTTGGCAATGTACTTCACCGACACCTCCATCCCCAATTCCCATTCGGGGTCGCTCACCAGGTCGGCCTGAGCGTAGTGTTCTAAAAGTCTTTTTTTCTTCATAGGCATTCACTCCTATTTTTGTTAATAATAAAAATTGATATCTCTCCAGCCTTCCGACTTCCGGCTCAGCCATCAGCCTACCATCGTCGGGCTTCTATATCTGTTTATAGCGGAATCACTTCCACTTTTAGTCACGCCCCGAATAATTTTTGCACAAAAAAACGGCGGACATCATTTTCATCTGACGTTCGCCGCTTGTGGTGTTCTTATTATATATATGACTATCCGGGCAGCGAACATCAGCTTGTTCGTTGCCTCGGTGGGTCTTTGTTTGCTATGCTGAATGTATCATTCTTGACTCAAAAGTATTACACTTCGCGCTCCATTGCACTAAAGCGGGCGCAAATGTACTACTTTTTTTTCGAACCAGCAAAATTTATACGTATAATTTTACAGTCTTCTTCATTTTTCTGAACTTGAAGTATCTGCCATCACCTTCTCTTCAACAACTTCTTCTGCATCCACTATCTCCGCTTCAACTTCCTCAACATTTGCATCATGCACTTCTGCGTTTTTTCTCTTCTCATTCATCTCTTTGGCCTTTTCCACAATTTCCATGGCCGATTTGATAACCTCCTCAAAAGCAGCAGTTCTTGTGTTGCAACATTCATACTCCTCTCCATATATCTCTTTAAACTTATCTGCGAATGCAGCTTCTTGACGTATTTTATTAAACAATGGCCATGTTTTGTAATTTGCATGCATTTCATCATCCTTGCCAATTTTACCCATAATATCATAGGCGTAATCATAGTCCAGTTTTAATATAGCTTTCGCCAAATGATACACTGGGTCAGCTGCAGTCACATCCATAGTGTCTGCTATCTTTATACATTCATCCTGCATGTCACGCAAGTGGAAGGCGAGTGCCTTGTTAACGCGGAATATCAACTGTTGAGCAAAATTGATTTCTTTTGCCCATGATTTATTTGAGAGTGCAAAGTTTATGATATCCAACCCCAGCTCATACTCTCCATCTTTAATGAGAGTGTATGCCACTTCCGACAATCGGTCTATCATTTCTGAACTCTCTTGAGGTCTTATCTTATGCCATAAAACAAATCCAAGCATCACACCGACTTGGAACAACACCATATATGCTTTTCTTACATAATCAATGTATGCGTCCAGCATATCTCCAGGCTTCAGGTCTTCAGGCAATTTTACGTTAAACTTTTTACACTCAGACAAATACTGACGAGAAACCACACCATTGCAATGTACAAACAAGTTCCTACGCTCCATAATCTCAACGTATTCGGGAAGCAATTTAAACTTTCTGAGTTCAACGTTCAGTTTAGTCTCAAGCCATTGCAACTGATCCACATGGTTTTTCCTAAGCACCGACTCTATCTCCTTTTCAATCAAGACATCTTTCAACTCGTCAAAATCCTTATAGGTCAAGATGTCCGATGCCTTAAATTCCTTATCCGATCCATTCAAAATCTCTGGTTTATCTTTGAAGATTTGTTTCATCAGATCGCCTAGAAAGCCGTCATATTTACAAACCAAACCTATCAGAGCGTTTTCTCCTGTCATATCAAAGGCGCGACGGGAGTTATCTAGATTCCTCATCATCTTATTGAACACTATACCGTGTTCAAGTGGCATACTAAAGCCACCGCCTTCTTCATCTTTAAAGGGAACACCATGTTCTTTTCTGTACTTTTCCACTTTTCGGCTCTCTGTTAACATCTGAGCGCTTAGGATGTTATACGACACAGGAACTATATCCATCTGAGTGCTTACAGCATCAATATAATTCCATATTATTGTCTTATACACTGACACTTTCTCTTCAATAGTCTCTTCCATATAATTATGCTTATTAAATGATAATTTTTGGCAAAGATACTAATTTTTATTTTTTCAACCAACAATTTACCCGAAAATTTGCAAAAAATAGTTAATTCCTATCACTTTTCTTCATTTTACAGGTTGACGTATCAGATTTTTTATGTACCTTTGTCAACAAGTACAACGTATATAATATTAATAAGGTATGAACAACGAGTTAAACACTTTCGCAAAGCGCCTCCAACAGGCCCGCCTCAAGGCCAGGCTCTCCATGGAGAAGCTCAGCGAGAAAATGAATGGAAAAGTAACCAAGCAGGCCATCTCTAAATATGAGAAGGCAGCGATGATGCCCTCCAGCACCATCCTTATCGCCATGGCCGAAGCCCTCGGATGCGATCTCGACTATTTCTTCCGCCCCTTCACCTTTGAGCTCGACGACCTCAAGGTCTCATTCCGCAAGAAGTCCGACACCACCGCTGGCGACCAAAAAGCTCTTAAAGTACAGATTCAGGACGAAGTGGAGCGTTACCTAGAAATCGAAGAAGTTCTCCAAGTCAATCCCGCTAAATTGCTTTCTCAGTCACTGACGCCATCCCATCAGCTGTCATCAAACAGCGACATGGTAATAATGGCTCAAAAAGTGAGAGAAGAATGGCAGCTGGGCAATGCCCCCATTATAAATACCATGGAGTTGCTCGAAGCCCACGGCATTAAAGTTTTGCTCACTGATGCACCCGATGATTTCGATGGAGTCAGCGGCACTGTCAACGACGCGTCCCACATCATTGTGCTTAACAGCCGTAATACTCATATCGAGCGACGTCGTCTCACGGCACTACATGAGCTCTGTCACCTGCTCTATAACGATTACTTCTCTGAATCTCTCACCAACCATCAGAAGGAGAACCTCTGCCATGCCTTTGCCAACGAGATGCTACTCCCCAGTCAGATTCTCATGTCACGATTTGAGAGCAAAGACCAGATAGCTTACGCTGAACTCGAATCCCTCAGCGTCAACTACGGCATTTCCATCGATGCTATAGTCTACAAGCTCAAGGATCTTGGCATTGTCGGCGAAAAGCGTTATCGCGGCTTCTGCATCCAGAAAAGGCGAAACCCTGCCTTCAACGAGTTTATCGTCAAATCTCGTTTCACCGAAAAGCCGACAACTCGTTTCAGAACGATGGTATTCAACGCTCTGGCTCAAGAACTGATCTCCACCTCCAAGGCTGCATCCCTCCTAGGAGAATCTGTTAATAACGTACGCAAACACGCCAATTCACTATAATGGAAATAATAGTAGTCAGCGATACAAATATCCTTATCGACCTGATAGAAGCAGGCGTACTGGAGCAGTTCTTTCTTCTGCCCATGAAAGTTCATACCACCGACATTGTCATTTCTGAAGTGACAGTACCGGAGCAGAAGGCCCAAGTCAGAACATTAGTTCAAACTCGATGCCTCACAGTAAAGACTTACACACCCGACGAGATGCTAAAATTACTCAATTTCGTCAGTAGCAGACGAAGAAAATGCAATCTGCGCATAGCTGATTTCAGTGTATGGCAATATGCCTCAGAAAGCAACTATATCCTACTCACTGGCGATGGCAACCTGCGCAAGCTCGCATCAGAAGATGGAGTTGAAGTACACGGCACAATCTACATTTTCGACAAAATGGTCGAGCAGAAGATACTAACACCCGCCATAGCAGCCGATAAGTTGGAATTATTATATAGTATAAACCACCGACTCCCCAAGTCTGAAATCGATTCTCGTATCGAAAAATGGCGCGGAAGCCTTTAAACATTAGGAGGGCATCACCATGCAACAGAAAATATAACCCATCAAGGTAACGAAAAAGCCCCACACTACGGCAATAATGTGAGGCAAGTAGGTTTGCTTCCCGATTGGCACTCTTAGTTACCCACCGCAGGAAGAACCCGCAAGGTTTTGCAAAGTTAAATTATAAATTTCACTTTTGCAAATTAAGGTTCTCAAATCGGGAAAATATTAGAATTATTTAATTCAATTTAAAAGAAAGGTATAGAATATGACATCATTTCTACCCGATCTAGGAACCACCCGATTCAACTATTCGGAGCTGATCCACCCAGAACTCTATGGCAGCCTGCCTTCAGCAAGCAGACCACAGCTGCCAGTGCTGAAACCTGTCGACGCAGCTTCCATTGTCCCCCTCAGGCTTGTCCCATTCCATGAGGCTTACGCCCATAAGGACTATGGAGCTGTCGTCCATTTCTACATCTACGACAAGCACTTCCTCTGCGTGCTCCGTCATCCCGAGCGCTACTTGGAGTTCTTCCAGAAGTGCTGCGCAGTGATAGCACCAGACCTTTCCCAATATGCCGACATGTCGGCACAAGAAAGATACCTCAGTGCCTATATCAATCGCGCCTTTGCACGCTATCTGCAAGATAACGGTGTTGTGGTCATACCCAATGTCACTTGGTCATTGCCCGACAGCTATGACTACAGTTTCACAGGCATCCCACAATACTCACCTGTTGCCATCAATTGCAACGGCATCCTCAAGCACGATGTTTCCAAATATCTTTGGTATCGTGGCTACCAGGAAGCCGTTTCTACGCTCCATCCCTCTCTCATTATTCGCTATGGCACTCGTATGCCCTACGAGCACAGCGATATCAGCCTTTATTTCTGCAACGAACGCTTAATGAGATTACGCCATGGGAGCTAACGGAAGTTTTGCAAACGGTTCTACAGCAACCGAAAATGGCCGTCGTTGGCAGACAGTACACGTGCTGGAAGACGGTACCAAGGTCATCGAACTCAAGAAGAAAGGAGCTGTCAAGCTGCCCGAAGAAAGCCATAGTCCCAACTCCACCTATGCCATCTTCAATAAGGATGGCTCCGGTGTAAAGGTTATCGCCAAATACGGAGCCGACGGCAAGAAACTCTGGGAAATCCATACCACCGACCACAAGGGCCTTGGAGCCCATTACCACAAATGGAAGGATGGTAAACCTCTCGACGAGGAGCCACATCCGCTGACTCCTGCTATGAAGAAATTATTGAAGAATGTTTCAGATTTAAAGTAATATGGCAAAATCAGATTATGTAATGACCGACCTCCTCGGCTACCCCTACAACGGGAAATACCCACCAAAGGGCGATAAGCACGGTCTCTACCACGGTTATTCCTCCGATGCAGAAGAAACACTGTTCTACGACTTTGCTGTTCAGGGCTACGATCTAACCTTTGTTTACAAAGGCCAGCGTTACCATTTCCTGTCAACAACCGATCACGTTGCCCTCTGCGATGAGCACTACACCGAGGAATACCAGGTCTTCCCTGATGGCAACACCGCCTTGGAAGAGTTCAAGATCGACGGCAGGTCACTCATTGAACTCCTTCCCGACCTCGACGAAGTCGAACCAGTGTAAAACCGGTTATCACTCTCCCTGGTGGCTCCTCGCCCCCTTGTCATTTCGAGCGCAGTCGAGAAACCTCGGTGTTTTAGCATGGTATTAGCTTTCCATGCCCCAGCCGATAAACACTCATGGCTCGCCCTTTAGGGCACAGGCTTTGCGAGCCATACCAAAACTTTGACGCAGGGCGGTCTCTGCCTGTAGTCAATTACATCCTCTTCATATAGGGAGAGGCTTGGTGAGGGTGGATGCTTCTTTTACTTCTTTTCTTCGCGCCGAAGAAAAGGAGACCAATCACTGCCATTGATTAATGCGCTTATTCTCCAGTGTAATCTAAATGTGATTTTCTCGTTTTGTCGGGAGATAAATGGCGAGAAAAAAAATTTTTGCTTAGTGACAAATCCGCGTAAGAAGCTGAAATACAGAATGTTTACGGAAGTCGAATCCTAAAATGATAAATGCAGACGTAAATGTCATCCCGGAGAAAGGGCTCAAATGAAAGTAAAGACATGTGGTTAAAAGTAAACCAAAAAAGTCTGATGAAATTTGAAGGGGTTTTTACCCGGT
>JAEEGG010004143.1_pt1 | contig 35397 bp, 23 predicted proteins | sample 9134161 | NCBI WGS metagenome assembly JAEEGG01 (sample SAMN16246543, study PRJNA631951) | gut metagenome | biome: gut microbiome; feature: rumen; material: CR-attached | host: Bos | place: Iran: Karaj | collected 2018-10
AACGTGCCGCCTTGCACCTTAATCATTTTGAAACTCACGCCGTTGGCGGTCACGGTGATGGAGCTGGAGGGGGAAGGATTTGCCGAGCGGTTTCTATTACCGACATTGCCCTGCTGCCCGTAAACCGAGATCGCCGACAGTAGAAACATTGCTGTTGTCAGCGTTTTTTTCATTGTATTCATAATTGTCAATACTTAAATTAAACACAAATGCTCTTTAAAAAACTCAGGTTTAATTATATAGAAAGTCTATTTATGTTATGTGATGTGGGTCTAATAAACGGAGTAAATATCTATTTTATATAAGGTTAAAAACGATACCCTTCTTAATAAAGATAAAAATGTTCTGAATCGACTCTATCTAAGATTGAAGTTTATTGGCATGGTAAAGCTACTATGTACTTTATGAAAATCATACTCGGCTGGATTCCACTTTGGCATTTCCTTCATCATTCGTATTACTTCTGCGTCGCACTCTGGTGACAAACTTCTGAGAATCTTGATGTCACGTATAAGTCCTGTTTTATCTACAACAAAAGTAACGATAACCCTCCCCTGAATTTTATCCAGCCTTGCCTTGTCTGGATATTTGAGATTTTTTGTATCCAATCATTTAGGGCTGACAGTCCGCCAGGGAACTCAGGAAACACTTCAGGTCTTTCATATATAGTTTAATCGTCGTTTGATTCCTTGTTGATTTCTTCTGAATCAATCCTATTGAGGAAATCCTTGGCATTTAACACAAACTGTGCTTTCATAAAAGACGATGTCAACATAATAAGAGTGAATAGCATTAGTTTTTTCATATTGAATCGTTTATTTGGTAAAAAACTGTTTGTTTTCTATTATAAGTCCTTTTTTAATACAACAGAAAAAAAACAGGGGTGTTCTATCATTCAGTTTTGAATAGTCTTTTTTATAGAACACCCCCACTTTGAAAAAGTGTTTATTCTTTGGAATGGTTTTTATTTAAGTCATCTTATAAATGTATATCATCGACGCCCTGTTCCATTGCAATCATAACATCTATAGGAACCTTTTCCATTACACCAGCGACATGTTTCATAATCATAAATACGACCTCGATTTCCTGTTCCATTGCAACTGAAACAAACAACAGTCCCTCGACCATTACATTTCCTACAATTATGATCCTCTGGAACAACAACGGTAGGTGTTGGTGGTGTTTCTCTTTTGACACTACCATCATTTTTAATCGCCATAGAAACCTCCTCATCTAAAGCAAGATGCCACCCCTCATTACGGGCAGAGACCCAAAGTGTATTGTTTTTTTCAAGTACGTCTCCATTAAGTTGCCACCCATATCCCGGACTGGCAACAATCTTGACCTTCACTTTAGAACGGTCTTCATTCCACTCCTCCAATGTGGCAATGACAAAGTTCTGACTGTTTGGAAAGCGATAGCACAGGCGGCAACCACGCGTCCAGAGTTTTGTGTTCTTATTGTTATCAATTTTCCTTTGAAACTCTGCCTCTTTTTCTGCGGCGGCACGCTTTTCCGCCTCGGCTTTCTGTTGAGCCAACATTTCCTGACGTCTTTGTTCTGCCTTGATGCTGTCTTCTCTTGCCTGTTTGGCTAGTTCCTCTCTACGTTTTTTATCTGCCGCAGCCTGGTCTAAGGCTTTTTGGTGGTCTGTATAATCGATGAAATTACCATTCTTCCCTATAATTCTTTCTTTTCCGTCTGCAAAGACTTCGGCTCTTCCGTTTGAGAAATTCTTGATTACCCTTTCATAGGTTGGCTGAATGGCAATATTTCCATCTGATGTTATGAATCCATAGTTACCACTTATTCTAAATGATGCCATGCCGTCACTAAAGTCACCAACCTGAAATTCCGTAATCTTGACAAAATCCATATTCTCAGTTCCTTTAGAGGCATACAGAACAAAACTCCCATAAGGTGTTCCTTGGCGAAATTCTCCGTTTGAGTAGAAAAAAGAGTCTTTTCTGTCATTAAAGAAAAACACGGTTCCCTTTCCGTTTAATTTGCCATTTTCTACACTGCCTGTCCATAAGACTTTGAAATTATTAAATCTACTATTAGTATAAATAAGACAAGTACCTTCTTTCAAGCTAGAATATGGATAAGATGAATTGACATGTTCCCACGCAAATTTCGGGTATTCATCTTTTGGCATAAATGCAAACTCTGAAAGAGCTCTTACTTTTTCCCCGAAACGGTCTTTTGTAAAACTCCTACTATGTCCAATAATATAATTATGTTTTAACGCATAATTCTCAAATTCTGCTTCTATTAAACTCTTTTTTTTAGGGTTATAAACACAATAAAACTGTTTCGGGCTTCTTCCATGGGCTATCGCCTCATTAAATTCTTTTTCTTGTGCCACACATTCCAGAGAAAGCACAAGAAAAGTCAGAATTAAAAAGAACTGTTTCATGACTGCAAAATGCTTTAAAAGATGATGATGGCACCTGCATCCACATAGAACACAGAATTCGTGACAGAATAGATTTCTGATTTTGCCTCATCCTTTTTGAACGACTGACCACCAAATCCTATTCTGTAGTTAGCTCCTGCAAAAAGTCCGAAACGGTCTCCCACATAAAACTTCACTCTTGCTTTAGCTGCAATGTCGAAAGCCAGAGCCCGGAATGGTTTTCCGTCAACATATTCACCACCAATACCTATATATAATGGAAACTGAAGACGATGAGGTGCATTCAATGAAGTACCGATATAAGTAGTAAGTGCATAATGATTGATGTCTTTTACATATCCGGGATCGAACCATGCTGTTGTACCCTTCAGATTCATTTTATCATTAGTGGCATGACCATAAGTGAATTCCGTATAAGAGAGTATTCCCTTAAACTGTTTCTCATAACCGACACTTAAATCCCAGTATGACTTGTAATCATACTTGTATTTCTCGCCATTTTTGCTGTAAGACAACTTAGCAGAAGGAATTCCGAATGGAGAGAAACCCACATGGATAGATTTTGTTTTCTCCTGGGCATTAACACTGACACAGCAAGCCATCATGGCCATCGACATAAAAAAGAATAATTTTTTCATTTTGATTAAATTTTATAAAGTTTAACAATAATTATGTTTTTGGCAAAATTATGAAAAAATACCAAACCGTCAAAGGTTATTTTTCTTCATTGTTTGAAAGGGGAGTGTGTCTTTCTGAAGGGTGAGTTTCGTTGTCTGAAGAGAAGAAGTCATCAAGTTGTTGGCAGAGACGTATCAGGGTTTTATGGGGGAGATTAAGCTGGATGGACCATCCACAGCCGTCAGCAAGGATAAGCTGGTTTTTCTGTGGAAGGACTCTCACGATAAGCCGGAGATTGACAATGAGGCTTCTGCCAATCTTGATGAAGCGGTTTTGGGAATCCGCATGGATGTTCAGCAGATTGATAATATCTGCTATGGAGCAATTGAAATACAGCTCCTGCTGTGAGAGGAAAAAGATTTGGATATAGTTGCTGTCGGCCCGCACGTATGCCACATGCGAGGGGTCGATGACGACCAGCTCGTTACGGTTTCTGAGACAAAATCTTGACATGTCGGTTTGCGTTGGAGTAAGCCTTTTGAAAGAAACAAAAAAGGACGTGGGTATTCCCTGCTCACTTATCCCTAACGCGGGCTCTCGCATGCCTTGTAACAGGATAAGCAACTCGAGTCAGCCCACGCCGGCGGATATTATACGGACAAACCACACATAGAAGAAGGAAAAACCCAATCTCCCAATGCGTAATCAAGGTATGGTATAATACACCCAACGCAGACGTTTTCGGTTGCGTCTCTTCTGTTACATAGACAAATTTGCGAGATTTGCGTTAAGAAGATAACGTTCGTAAACGCCTTTTACCAATAAACATAACCCACAAGCCCATTCAGGGCTAACTGAGTCGATTGCAAAATTACGGAATATTTTTCTATAGAGCAAAAAATCAGCCAGTTTTTTAAGCAGCACAGTTAAAAAGATGTGTGAGATAAAATAATCCTATTTGAAGGAACTCAAAAATCCTTATAAACATATTGCGGATTGAAAAATTTTTCACTAAATTTGCAGCATGAACAGGACTCCTGAGAAAGGAACAGCACACACTAATCCAAACAAGAATCGGATTTGCAAAAAAGGACACTCACCCGACAGCATTATGCAACTAAACCTCCTATTCCGAAGGCATAAAACTCCCTAATCAAAAATTCAACAAATTCAAATTTCTGAAGTAAAAAAGGAAGCCGAGTTAATTTAAAGATTTAATTATGTAAGATGTAAGATTTATGCAAGTGGTTCGGAATTTAAAATGGGAGTTAACGAGCCTGAGGCTCGTGGACGATAGTTTTGCCAATGATAATTGATTTTAGAATCACTCAAAAATAAACAGAACTTAATAATTATCAGCATTTTCAAATACTTACGAAAGTTGAATCAATAAATAAAATGCAACTGAAATGCAAACATTACCGCCACCTGACCACAGACGAGCTGCACGACATCTACCGGCTGCGCGTGGCGGTGTTCGTTGTGGAGCAGGTTTGCCCCTATCAAGAAATAGACGGTAACGACAGAGCAGCTTGGCACATCTGGCTGAAGGATGAGGAAGGCCTGTTTGCCTACCTGCGCGTGCTTCCGCCCGGAGTAACCTTCGAAGACGCCTCCATCGGACGGGTAATCTCAACCCGCCGCCACCACGGTTATGCCACCATGCTGCTCAGAGAGGGCATCAAAGTGGCAAAAGAGCAGTTCGGTGCCAAACGAATTACCATCGAAGCACAGACCTACGCACGTAGCCTCTACGAGAAAGTGGGGTTCGTGCAGACATCTGGTGAGTTCCTGGAAGACGGCATTCCTCACATCCAGATGACTTTGACAATAAGATAATTGATTTTTCGGAAATAAAAAAAGCAATTAATAAGAGAGTTAACGAGCCTGTAGCCCGTGGACAACAGACTTGCCAATGAAAATATGACATTACACACGCAAAATCAAACAGAACCTATTATTCATCAACTATGTCAAGAACTTTCGAATAACAAAATAAGCATAATGGGAAAACACGCAATAAGACAAGCCACACCAGCCGATATGCCATCTGTCATGCAAGTGGTGGAGGCGGCAAAAGGTATTATGCGTCAGTCTGGCAACCTGCATCAGTGGGTTGACGGATATCCGTCGGAGGATGTTATCATGGCTGACATAGAGAAAGGTTATGGTTTTGTGGCGGAGGAACACGGCAGAACAGTCGCTTATTTCGCTTTCGTTCCATCTCCCGAGCCCACCTACAGCAAGATTTACGGAGGCGCATGGATTGACGACAAGCAGCCCTATCATGTGGTCCACCGAATCGCCAGCTATCCGGAAGTCCACGGCATATTCAGCGACATCATCAGCTTCTGCTTCTTCCACGACAACAATATCCGCATCGACACACACCGAGACAACACCATCATGCAGCATAACATTCTGAAACACGGATTCACTTACTGCGGCATCATCTACCTCGCCTCAGGCGACGAACGCTTAGCCTATCAGAAAACCAAATTGTAAGATTTTCTCTCCATAATTTTGAAGATTGAAAATAAATGACTAATTTTGAAAATTAAAAGTCATTTAAACAAAAAAAAATAATTATGAAGAGAATTCGACAAATCGTGATGCTGCTCACATGTATCGCAGTGATGGCGGTTGCTGCCATCCAGAAAAACGGTAAGATTTTCGGTCATCAGCTGGGAGAAGGGCAAAAAAATGAAACAAAGACGGACACGACAGTACAAGCCGCAGCCGGAGCGCAAGCAGACACAGCAGACTTGTCTGCCACAGATGTCCTGAAGACTCTCGACGACGGCACAATTGTGGTGAACACCACCAGCCTCTGCAAGGATGTGATTGGCTACGACGGACCTGTGCCGATGGAAATCCAAATCAAAGACGGCACCATCACCGACGTGAAAGCCCTGGAGAACAACGAGACCCCTGAGTTCTTCGAGGAGGCACGCGTCATCGTGGCAGAATGGAAAGGCAAGACGATTGAGGAAGGGCTGAATCTGCAGGTTGATGCCATCACCGGCGCCACGTTCTCGTCGAATGCCATCATCAAAAACGTGCGTAGCGGACTGGCATACGCAGCCGCCAACATGCCAAACGGTGACACAGCACTTGCCGCCTATTCTGAAGGGAGCATGGACCTCTCAGCGAAAAGCATCATCGGACTCATCGTGGTGCTGATGGCGGCTATCATACCTCTCTTCTTCAAGAACAAGACCTACCGCACACTCCAGCTCTTGCTCAACGTGGGCGTACTTGGATTCTGGTGCGGAACATTCCTCAACTACACCCTTTTCCTCAACGCCCTGTCGAACGGGATGGACATCTGGGTGTCGATTATCCCCATCATCATGCTCATCACCGCATTTATCTATCCGCTCTTCGGAAAGAAAGCGTACTACTGCACCAATGTATGCCCGTTCGGAGGGCTGCAGGACCTTGCCGGCAAGCTGAGCAAAAAGAAATGGCGCATTCCCATTGCCACACAAAAAGCACTCTGCTGGTTCCGCCGCATCCTCTGGGTGGTGCTGATGCTGCTTATGATTTCCGGTATCTATTTCGACTGGATTCAGTATGAACTGTTCTCCGCCTTCATCTTCAAGGCAGCATCGTGGGTGGTCATCGCCTTCGCCATCGTGTTTACACTTATCAGCATCTTCGTGCCGCGTCCCTACTGCCGCTTCGTTTGCCCGACCGGATCACTCATGAAAACAGCAGAAGACAGGTTTGTTTAATTAGTTGTTAGTTTTTAGTGACCATGCGGACGATTTTCATTACCGGCTGCGGGCATAGGCATTCCAGTTTTTTGTTTTTAGCGAGTTAGATAAAGCCAGAATGTCCATCTTTTGGCTCAGAAAGATTAGTTCTGCTCAACATTCAGAAACAGAGGTTCTTAAAGTTTTATAATATTGAAGGTACGTTCCAAGGAAAATAATAAATGGTAAATCATTAAATCATAAATATAATCATGTTTTCTTCTTTCTTTCGACTAGGTATATTCGTCATGTCATGCCTGACGACAACCATTCTGTATGCACAGACCAGTTTCACGGAACCCACCACCCTCTTTCTGATGCACAGCAGCGGTAACCATTTGGAGATGGGTACCGACGAAGGAGGATGGATAGAGTCGCCGACAAAATCCAACCCTCAGAAGCTCACCTTCATCCCCGACGGTCAGGGCTACTACAACATCCAGACGGAAAACGGAGGTGAAGCCCGGTTCCTCTCGTTCGCCAACCCGTGGAACACCAAGTTTATCGCCGACGCATCCGTGGATGAGGCTAAATACGCCATTGAGCAGGCATCGGGTCAGTACGTGAAACTGCGTTGTAAGTCAAACAACAAATACATAGGCACCGACAGCAACGACAGCCATTCGAAAGTATTTGCCGACAAGAACGGCTCTGACCTCAAGCACCAATGGTATTTCAGCACCGACGTGAAGAAACTGCCGCCAGCCGACACCTTATCTTATATGGTCAACCCGCTTGTGGTGCGCCAGCATTTCGACGGATGGGGCGTGTCGCTCTGCTGGTGGGCAGGCCAATGCGGCAAATGGTCAGACTCAAAAATCGACGAGATAATCAGCTGGCTTGTCAGCCCGACCGGTCTCAACTACAGCCATTTCCGTTATAACATAGGCGGAGGCGACGACCCAGAGAACCGCAACTGCACCCCTCACCACATGGGCAGCGGGAAAGGTCTGCGTGCTGAGATGGAGGGATTCAAAGACTTCAGCGGCGACGAATATCATTGGAACCGCGATGCGGCACAGCGTAAAATCATGCTTAAGATCAAGGAGAAACGGCCAGATGCCGTGTTTGAGGCATTCAGCAACTCCTGTCCCTACTACATGACCTACAGCGGCTGCGTCAGCGGAAACACCGACGGTGGCAAAGACAATCTGAAACCCGAATATTACGAGGAGTTTGCCCATTATCTTGTGGATGTGTGCAAGCACTACAAAGACGAGTATGGCATCGAGTTCAAGACGCTTGAGCCGTTCAACGAGTCGGTCACCGGCTTCTGGTACGCCAACGGTCCTCAGGAGGGCTGCCACTTCGACTACGAGTCGCAGATAAAATTCATCAAGGTGCTGGAGCCGATACTGAAAGAGTCGGGACTCAACACCATCATCTCTGCCTCAGACGAGACCAACGTGGGGCTGTCTGTCAACGGCTTCAAAGCCTATCAGAACGCAGGCATCATGCCGTTAGTGGGACAATGGAACACCCACACCTATTCTGGCAGCAACGGTGACCGGGCACGTGTCAGCCAACTGGCCCACGAGGCAGGCATCCCGCTGTGGATGAGTGAGACCGGCTCAGGCGGCAACGGCATAGCTGGCAACCTCAGCATGGCACAACGGCTTATCGACGACATGCGTTATATCCAACCGGAAGCGTGGATTGACTGGCAGTATATGGAGGAGGCCAACGACCAGTGGTGTACCATCCGCGGCAGTTTTGCCGAACAGACCTATTATAAGGTGAAGAACTTCTACGTGCGTCAGCAGTGCTCACGTTTCATCAAGCGCGGCTATGACATCATCACCTCACCCTGTCCGAAGTCGCTCGCCGCAGTCAACGCAGCCCGCGACACGCTCATCATCGTGGCGCTCAACGAAGGGGCTGCGACCACTCATCAGATAGACCTGTCGTTATTCGGGGAACTGCCTGCACGCAACCGAATCCGCACCTACCGCACCTCGGCTTCAGAAAGCCTGGCGCTCGTGGCGAACGCATTTAAAATCAGCGAAAAAATCCTCACGCTCAAACTTCCGGAGCAGAGCATCACGACGCTCGTCATTCCAGTTACCGCTGTGGAATCGGGTCCCGACAAGCTGCTGCGCGACGGATGCGAATACCTCATCATCGCCAGAGAGGAGACCACCCGCGCCATCACGGCGACCGGCAGCAAAGTGACTGTCGAGGACATCGACTACGGCGACGCACAACGGTGGAAACTCACCGACAACGGCAACGGCACATACACCTTCGAGAATGCGCTCGGACTGAAGCTGACTTCCCACCGTGCAAACAACAGCTCCTCGCTCACCGCAGAGAAGACGAAGAGCAACGAGCAGGGGTTCTATATCGACGAAATCGACTATCCTTATTTCAAGATACTGGCAAGCAAGGGGCGGACCCACGGATTCGACCTCACCAACGCCTCATTCAATGCCGGTACGACCGTAGGCATCTGGCAATACCAGGACGGCAACACCACGCCGACCCACCGCCAGTGGATGCTCTTCCCGCTCTCAGCCCCAGAAGATGAGAAACTCAAAGGTGATGTCAACCAGGACGGCAGAGTGGATATCTCCGATGTGGTGGCTATTATCAACCACATCGCAGGAACCATGACCTATCCGCTCGCTGACGTGAACGAAGACAACGAGGTGGACATCTCTGATATCGTGGCGGTCATCAACATCATCGCAGGTGCGAGTCAATAGAGATACCGGCCGGAATCACATACAAAAGAATATATGATTGCGGCCGGAATTATTCATAATTTTGGTCGCAATCCATGAAAAAACATGAGATTGCGACCAATTTTATATTCATTATTGGTGGCAATCCATGAAAAACATGAGATTGCCACCAGAATCACAGATTATTCCTCCTGATACCACTTCGCATACATGATGTAGTGGCTGGCGATGCCCTGATTAAGCTCTTTCGCCTGCTCGGGATCCACTTTCTTGATAAACTTGGCAGGGACACCTCCCCAAAGCTCACCGTCTCCCACCTTCGTGCCGGAAAGGACAAGCGCCCCAGCCGCCACGATAGCACCCTCACCGATGACCGCATGGTCGAGCACGGTGGCTCCCATGCCGATGAGCGCGCAGTTTTTCACGGTGCAGCCATGAAGTGTGACGTTATGACCAATCGTCACATCGTCACCGATTTCAATGGCTGCTTTTTTATATAACGTGTGAAGGCACGAGCCATCCTGGATGTTGACCCGGTTGCCAATCCGGATGTAATTCACATCACCACGCACCACGGCGTTGAACCATACTGTGCAGTTGTCGCCCATCGTCACATCACCCACGATAGTCGCATTCTCGGAGAAATAACAGTCCTTGCCCCATCTGGGTGTCAGACCGATAACAGATTTTATCAATGCCATGCTTTTAGTTTCTAGTTTCTAGTTTTTAGTCATTAGTCTTTAGATTTTTTGGACAACAGTAAGTAAGTGCTGACATTCAGGCCCAGATAAGGAAGCAATTCACAAATGATTAAGGCTTCTAAGGCAGGATTTCACCTCCAGCCATCACGTTGATGATTGCCACGACATCAGAAATATTCCTTTCGCCGTCTCCATTCACGTCGGCAGTTGCTTTGTAGGTGTTGTCGCCCGCCATCGTGTTGATTTCAGCCACCACGTCGGAGATATTCACTATGCCGTCCTGGTTCACGTCGGCAGGGTTAAAGTAGGAGATAATCACCCCTTTGTTTTTCAACAGTTGAGTTCCGAAATACACACAGTTGTTCGTAAAGGTGGCTCCCGACGGTTCTGTGATAAACACGTATTTTCCCAGACTCAGCGTTCTGAACGGTCCGACATCACACAGTGTACCCAAACCATAAACATTCGACTGTCCTTCGACGGCGAGTGTTCCGTAGTAGCCAACCTTCATCAATCCTCCATCTTTATACGTATAACTGTCTCCACTGATAGCGTAGGTGCCAAATCCCACCAACTCTCCGTTTTTCACAGTCAACGTTCCGTTCTCAGATCTCAGGAGCACACCCTTGGTGGTGTATTCATGCAGATAAGAACCGCCGACAGCATATAGGCGTCCACTGCCGGTTGTTGTGACCGTAGTTGGCTCCTCAACAAGAAGCGCAGCCTCCCCGCTTGCGTAAAGCATATTGTTTTTATTTCCATTAATTTTTATTTTCAAATCTTTGCGTTTATTCTGCAAGGCTATTCCATCCGACCGTATAATCACCCCTTTCATCTCTAAGGTGTTGTAGTCCCAGTCATAAAACAGATAGCCGCCGTCGGAGACAGATACTCCGTTGATGGTGGTGAGGTCATCGCAGTTGACGTTTGTCACCTCCACACCCGCGATATAGATGCCCGTCCCCACAACCGGCGGAGCAATCACCAGATAATCCGTGACGATCTCCCCGTTCAGACGCGCTGCGTTGTCGGCAAAGACCGCGCCCTCCGGATACTGGATCTGAAGTGTTGTGGGGTATTTGTTGAAGTTGTAGATGCAGGGCCCGCCATTTGTCGAGACGCTCACATTGCAGTTGTCGCCATACATGGCCAGCGAGGATCCCGACACTCCGCTCGTAGATCCGCATATTCCGTAGGTACTGCCTTGCACAGTCATCTTTAAATCCTCTATCGTAAGATTCGAATGTGCCATGATGCCGGGAACCGCATAACTACCCATATCAACATTACCAATATAAATCGACGGACTGGGAATACCGTTGACAACGAGCCGGCCTGAGCCGTACAGCCAGACAGAATTTTGCAGTTCCATCACCGGTGGCAAAGTGCTCTGGCTGTTGCTCGACGAGAAGAACGTCACCCCGTAATCCATATTGTCCTTTTCCACGTTGATGTTCAGCCTGTAGCCGGACATGAGATCAAAATAAAGTGCCGACTTGTTCAAGGCAGCGATGACAACCCCGCTCAGACAGAGTCTTTTGGCATCAGGGTCGTAATAGGCATATCCGTCGCTTGACCTAACTGTCACCCCATCAATCACAGTAAGGTCGTCGCAGTTCACGTTGGTGACCGGAATGCCGCAAATCTTCAGAGGATAGGTCTTAACTTTGGTGAAATAGCCGTTGTCGGGATTGGCGTATGCCCCCGACACTTTCTGCGAATCATAGGAAATGGCACCGACAAGCGCCTTGCAGCCATAGAACACATTGATTTCACTGGTGTTGTTCCATGTACGGTTGCAGATGATGGTCTTGAGGTTTTCGCAGTATTCAAACATAGCTTCCAACGATGCAGAGCTTGAAGGTGTGAAACTTGTCAGGTTAAGCTTCACGAGTGAAGAGCAGCCATAGAACATCTGATACATAGACTTCACATTCGAGGTGTTGAACGACGACACATCAACTTTTTTCAGGTTTTTGCAATTATAGAACATGTTGTTCATATACTGCACATTGGAGGTGTTGAACGAGCGGAGGTCGAGCTTGGTCAGCGACTTACATCCCCAGAACATGGAATTCATCCACTGCACTTTGGACGTGTTGAACTTTGAAAGGTCAAGGCTGGTCAGCGACTCACAATGGTCGAACATGGAAGCCATACTGGTCACATTGGAGGTGTTCAGGTAGTTCAACCCTGTTATGCTTGTTAAGTTTTTACATAAATAGAACCATTTCCCGCAATTTTCCGGCCGTGCGTCAGCAAAACTGGAACTGAACACCACTTTTTCAATTTTATCATTATAATTCAGCCAGCCAGGGTCATTTGAATCCAAATTAGCACCCTTCCATTTGGAATAGTTAAGATTATTATATTCTGTTGTTGTCAGCATCGTGAATGTCAACACTTTGGTACTTGAGTTGTAGTATGCCACCGGCTCTTTGGTCTGTGACTTCACAGAAACAGAGAAGCAAAACATAATGCCAAGCAACAAGAAAAAGGACTGTGAACTTTTGAATAAATATTTTTTCATAATGTTTTTGGATTTATTGAATATATTACGAATGTATAGTTTTAATATTTCAGGACATACATAAAGAAGGTCCTTACTGGACTGAAATCGGGCGGACATTCTGCCCCACACAAGGAACATTGACATTAACGGTCACAGCAGAGCCATTTGAGACGATAGTATAGTCGGCCCATTGATTGCCTTGAGTAGAGGTCCACAAGTAGCAATTTTCACCAATATTCTTCTTCTCAGTGCCGTCAACGTACCCTCCGGCAGGAAGGAAGATGGAGTTTCCGTTATTAGCGGTGACCTTGATTCCGTTGATGCCGTTGAGTGTGGTCTTCTGGTACGATTTCACATTACCAGTGAGCTTGAGAGCATGCGAATAAGTAGGCATACGCCAGTTGCCCTGCCAATTCATGAAAGCCACATCGTAATTCGTGGCACAAATGTCGCCAAGCAACATGGGCATATTCATATTCCAATCATAAAGTGCGTATGTGCTATAGTTGTAAATGCTCTTCTCCGCTTTCTCGCCCCATGCATAATAGCCTCCGTACTCCCATGGTGAGGAAGCGCCCACGTTGCAGCACGACCACTTGCCGCCGTCACCCATATCGATGACATGCGGATGGTAAATGTCGGGGCAGAATCCTGCCTCAGTGGCAGGGTCTGTAGGAACCGGATGTGGAGGAGGGTCAGCACCTGCCATCACGTTGATAATTGCCACAACATCGGATATGTCCGTCTTGGTGTCGAAGTTCACGTCGGAGGTTGATTCGTATGTTTCGTCGCCAGCCATCGTATTGATGACTGCTACCACATCGGAGATATTCACTTCGCCGTCCTCATTCACGTCGCAAGGGTTATAGTATTCAATAACGACACCTATGCCTTTTGAAAGCTGATTATTGTAATATACACAATTGTTTTTGAAAGTTGCCCTAAACGGTTCTGTAATCCAAATATTCTTTCCGAGAGTTAGATTCCTGACCGGACCGAAATCACAGTTGGTGCCCTCCGCATAAATCCAGGAATTACCTGTGACAGACATTTCACCATAATATCCAACCATCATCATTCCCCCGTTTTTGTAAGTATAACTGTCGGTGCTGACAGCGTAGGTGCCTAAGACAAACAAGTTTCCGTCATCCACAATCAGATTGCCGCTCTGTGTCCGCAACAGAATGCCCTTGCTCGTTTTATTCTTCTCAGAGCCCACATACAACACACCTCCGCCAGGACAAGTGACCGTTGTAGGCTCCTCTATGAGGAAAGCAGCCTCGCCACCGCCATAAAGTCCACAGCCTTTATCTCCTTCAACACTGACTTTCAGGTTTTTACGCTTATTACACAAGGCTATCCCATCCGATTCCACTGTCGCACCGTTCATCTTCAGCGTGTTAGTATCCCAATCAAAGCGCAAGTAGCCGTCCTCGGCTATTTTAACACCATTGATAACGCTAAGGTCGTCACTGTTAATGCTTGTCACCTCCTCGCCAGCGATGAAGACGCCGGAAAATGAAACTGGAGCACCAATGATGACTTCCGACTTCACAATCTCGCCATTCAGGCGGACTGCGTTGTCCGTGAACTTGGCTCCAGCAGGCTGCTGAACATCCTCTGTGATGTACGAACTGCTGAAGTTGCAAATACTACCATTTGTGCCTTCCGCAACAACCCTATGATCATAGTCGTAGCCGAAGATGCTTATCTTTCCGTCACCCACGCCTGTAGTAGAGCCACATATTCCAAATGTGCCCCTTGCCGTGACAGACACGCCGAACAGAGTCAGGTTTTTGTGAGCCACAATCGCAGGAACTTCGTACCCGCCATACAACTCACCATACCGCATCGACCTTCCAATGATGTTCAGTTGACCATCGCCATAAATCTGAGTGTCATTATACAGGTCTATCACCGCCATGCCTGATGTGCCTGAACTGGTTCTGACGGTAGATGTGCCTTCCTCCACGTTGATGTTGAACCTGGTAATGGCCCCTAACTGAAACTTAATGGCAGTTTTTCCTGTAGACGTTATGACTGCCGAATTTAGATTCAGTGTGAATTCATCTGGGTCGTACGTCACATATCCGTTGGGGTCTCTTAGCCCCACACCTTCAATCAAGGTCAAGTCACCGCAGTTGAGGTTGTTAACGGTCACCCCGCAGATTGTCAGGGGGTAAGTCTTATACGATGAAAAATAGCCGGAATTAGGGTTGGCGTATGTACAGTTTGCCTTCTTATCATCGTATTTAATGGCACCGACGAGTGAAAAACAATTATAGAACATCAAGTCCGATTTTCCGACATTCCAAGTGTCCCGGCACAGGATAGTCCTGAGTTTTTCGCAATCTAAGAACATAGAACTCACATCGGTCACGTTTTCGGTGCTGAAATTACGCAGGTCGAGAGCCGTCAGACTGTGGCAGTATGAGAACATGCTTCCCATGTACACAACCGAATCCGTCCTGAAAGATGTGACGTCGAGTGTTTTCAAAGAACGACATTCCTCGAACATTCCGCTCATGTGTTTTACTCTATGTGTGTCGAATTTCGAAACATTAAGCTTTTTGAGCGAAATGCAACGGTTGAACATATAAAACATGTTAACAACATTGGAAGTGTTAAACGATGAGAGATCGAGACGTTCCAGACTTTCGCACTCATAAAACATCTGGTTCATGTTCGTCACATTAGATGTGTTGAAAGACGACAGATTCAACTCTTTAAGCCTATTGCACATAGCAAACATCCGATCCATGTCCGTGACGTTGGAGGTGTTGAATGACGAAAGGTTTACTTTCTCTAACGACTCGCAATCACTAAACATCCACGTCATATACGTCACTTTAGAGGTGTTGAACGATGACAAGTTAAGTGAAGTTAGTGATTCGCAGGAAGAAAACATCGACGACATATCGGTGACTTTGGCTGTGTTGAAAGATGCCAAATTGAGTGTCTTTAATGACTTGCAGCCATAGAACATCGCAGACATGTCCGTGACGTTGGAGGTGTTGAAAGACGTCAAGTCGAGAGAAGTCAGCGATTCACATTGGGAAAACATTTCTGACATTGTTTTCACATTGCTGGTGTTGAGGTACTTAAGCCTGATGATTTTTTCGAGTGACTCAAATCCAGCAAACCATCCTTTGGCGCATACGGGTTTGACGTCCGCAAAAGCCTCGTGGAACTCCACTGTTTGTATTTCTTTAATAATGGGAAACTTGTTCCATTTGGGGTATTCCGGATAAAAGTCTGCGTTATTTGTATGACCAGAGTCCGAGACATCTTTACCCTCCCAATACAGATAGGCATCTCTCCTTATAATATTAAGAACACCGTCATCGACATAATCGAAACACATCCTCTTAGCAGATTCGTACAGGATATATGCCACAGGAGTCTTGGCTTTCAACGGAGACATCGGTATGAAAAATATCATACCGAGCATCACGATAATGAGCCTAAATCTTTGGAACAATGAATTTTTCATATTATTTTTGTTCTTAATTTTCTATGGTATTATCGAACTTCACAGATAATTGCACACACCTAAGCAAAGAAGGAATAATGCCTTAAAAAGAGTTGTAATTCAAATACATCGCAAATTTACGAAAAAATGTCAATTCAACAAAAGAAATACGTTTTTTTATGCAATTAATAAAAAAAATGCCGAATCACACCCGATAAATTAAGAAAATATACTATCTTTGCGCAGAAGAAAGAATTTGGTTATCTGTTGTTGGTTGGTTTCCTTTACTATTGAATCAACAATATCCATAAATGCTATAAAAACAACTAAAAACTAAAATAATATGTACGACAAAGAACGCGGACTATACATCGCACACTGCGATAACGGACCACTTAGTATCATCAGCAAGATGGCCAACCGTCATGGATTGGTGGCAGGAGCCACAGGAACAGGAAAAACCGTCACCCTACAGGTGCTGGCGGAGAGTTTTTGTCAGATTGGCGTACCTTGTTTCATGGCCGACATGAAAGGCGACGTGTCGGGCATCAGCCAACCAGGCAAGCTGAGCGGATTCATCGAGAAACGTCTGCCGGTGTTCGGCATCGAGAACCCTGAATTCCAGGCATGTCCCGTCCGCTTCTTCGATGTTTATGGCGAGCAAGGTCATCCGATGCGCGCCACCGTGTCGCAGATGGGACCACAGCTGCTGTCACGTCTGCTCGGTCTGAACGATATTCAGGACGGCGTGTTAAGCATTGTCTTCCGCATTGCCGACGAGCGTGGGCTGAAAATCCTCGACATCAAAGACTTGCGCGCTACGCTTGATTTCGTGGCTAAGAACGCAGCCGAATACTCCACGAAATACGGCAATATCTCTACTGCGAGTGTTGCAGCCATTCAGCGTTCCATCCTGCAACTTGAAAACCAAGGGGCAGACAAATTCTTCGGCGAGCCGGCATTCGACATCTACGACCTGATGCAGACCGAAGGGGGCAAGGGCGTAATGAACGTGCTAGCAGCCGACAAGCTGATGCTCCAGCCGAAACTCTACTCCACCTTCCTGCTCTGGCTGATGTCGGACATCTACTCAAAACTGCCAGAAGTAGGCGACCTCGACAAACCGAAACTCATCTTCTTCTTCGACGAGGCACACATGCTCTTCGAAGATACGTCGAAAGCCATGGTTGACAAGATTGAACAGGTGATACGCCTTATCCGAAGCAAGGGTGTCGGCATCTATTTCGTGACCCAGAACCCCACCGACATCCCTGACACCATACTCGGTCAGCTGGGCAACCGCGTGCAACATGCGCTCCGCGCCTACACACCGAAAGACCAGAAGGCAGTGAAGACGGCAGCCGACACATTCCGTGCCAATCCCGCCTTCAAAACCGACGAGGCAATCATGAATCTGGAGACCGGCGAGGCACTCGTGTCGTTCCTTGATGAGAAAGGTGCTCCTTCAATTGTGGAGCGTGCGAAAATCCTGTTCCCGCTGAGCCAAATCGGCGCAATATCTGAAGGTCAGCGCAGCGACATCATCCGCCAGAGCCGCATCTACGGGAAGTATGACACTGCCGTTGACAACGTCAGCGCTTACGAAATCCTGATGGAAGAGGCAGAGAAAGCAAAGAAAGAAGCCGAGAAGGAGGAAGAGAAGAAAGCCGCCGCAGAAGAAGAAAAGCAAAAAGAGAAAGAAGAGAAGGAGAAGAAAAAGAAGCCAGGTTTCTTCAAGCGTGTTTGGAAATCGATAGTGACAGCCGTGACCTCCACCATCGCCGCCATCGTTGCCGCATTCGTGACGGAGAAAGTGACCGGTAAAAAAAGCCGCAAGTCATCCACAAGCAACACAGGCCGCATCATCAAGAATGCTACCTCTGCTGCCACACGAACCATTACCCGCGACATCCTTGGAAACATGAAATAAATTTAAGATTTAAGATTTACGATTTAAGATTTAAGATTTAAGATTTATTATTATTATTCTCTGTCCTGTTGCGGTACATCTCCCTTTGTACGCCCGTAGGTGGTGACGTTTTCTTACATCGGGAGCAGAAACGTTTCTGAAGCAGACAAAACCCGTCACCAAAACAAACTCACTAAGAACAAATAATTTCATGACCTGCAGACAATACAGCTATATAGGAGGGTTGCTTTTCATCCTCCTATATTTTTGTGACGCACGCGCTTACGACTTTGTTGACCGCAGCCGCGGAGAAGTGCTTTATTTCAACATCGTGTCATCGGCAGAACGCACCTGCGAACTGACCCACGGCGATGCTGGTGAGATCTATGAAGGCCGCAGCTACACCATCCCGCGGTGTGTGCGTCACCACCGCCACCGTTACCGCGTGGTTGCTGTAGGGAAAGAGGCATTCGCCGGTTGTAGTAATCTGACTAACATCACGTTTCATTCACATATCACCCGCATCGACAGCGCAGCGTTCAGCGGCTGCCTGTCGCTTTCATGGCTGCGCCTGCCCTCCAAGCTGAAAGAAATCAGCAGCATGGCATTCTTTGGTTGCAGCTCTTTATCATACGTGGAAATCCCCGCTAGCGTGGATCAAATCGGTGAGGGAGCATTTAGCAACTGTACCGGCGTGGTGGATATCACCGTCAATGACAAAAACAGACGATACAGCGACGCTAAAGGGTCCAGCTGCATCATCGACACCAAAACCCGTTCGCTCATCCAGGGCTGCTCCGGCACGGAAATACCCTCTGACATTACGTCGGTTGGTGCCTACGCATTTGCCGGATGCGACCAACTGCGGTCCATCAACATACCGCCACGCGTGACATCTGTCGGACATCACGCTTTCACAGGATGCAGCAGTTTGGTGGAAGCCTCGCTCTCACAGCAGATCCAGGAACTCAGCCCCTACCTTTTCGACGGCTGCACATCGCTGAGCGAACTGACCCTTCCTGTAGATATCACATCCGTCGGGGATGGTACATTCAAGAACTGCGGCAAACTGACCGAAATCAACCTTTACAACGGACTGGAGTCGATAGGCAGCCAGGCATTTGCCGGATGCAGCGGACTGACTGTCCTCACCCTGCCCAACTACTCCCTGACCGAAATCGGCAACGGAGCCTTCCTCGGGTGTTCGAAACTGAAAGAAATCACCATCCCCGAAAACATCACGTCGCTTGCCGCCCACACATTCGACTCGTGCAGTTCACTTACCGAAATTCACCTCCCCATCCGGCTTCAGACAATCGGTCCTTATTGCTTCTACGCTTGTGGCAGGCTGCGCACAATCAACCTCCCGGAACAGCTCCGTCATATCGGTTCCTGCGCTTTCACCAACTGCCGGAACCTGAAAAACATTAGAAACGACAACGTTTCCCCTTTCCCTATTGACGAAGACGCTTTTCCTCCCATGGTGTTTGACAACGCCACACTGACCGTCCCTTACAACGCCGTTGAAGCCTATCAAAACGCCGCCGTATGGAGCAAGTTTCATAAAATAGAAAAATAAAAAAGAAAAAACATAAAACTTTTTTATTCGCTGAACCGGCTGTTACGCTTGAACAGCACGTAAGCGATGACAGGTGCGCCCACCAATGCCGTAACGGAATTAATGGGAAGTGCCCCTTCAAATCCAGGCATACGCGCAATGAGATTGCAGATGAGCGCCAAAGCCGCACCTGTAAGTGCCGTACCCGGCATGAGCAGGCGGTGTTCACTTGTACGGAAGAGAGCCCGGCAAAGATGGGGAACTGCCATGCCTATAAACATCACTGGTCCGCAGTATGCTGTGACAACCGCCACAAGAATTCCAGAGCAGGCAATCACAATCATTCTTGCACGACGGATGTTCAGTCCGAGGTTCATGGCATATTCATCACCCATCAACAGAAGATTCATCGGTTTAGCCATCAGCATGCTCAGAGGCAGCAACACCACCATGATGCAGACAAACAGAAGCATCTGGTCGCCCGACACCCTTGCAAAAGATCCAAGCCCCCAAACGACGTAGGCACGGATATCCTCCTCGGCAGAGAAGAATTTAAGCACTCCAACCACAGCATTGACAAGATAGCCAATCATCATACCGATAATGAGCAAAGTCACATTTCCTTTCACTTTTTGTGACACAAACAGGATGAGTGACATCACCGCCAGCGCACCTACAATGGCAGCCACTGAAATGGCGACATCTCCCACATAGCCCAACTTACTCAGTGCCACACCACCCAAAGAGCCAGACAGCAACACTACAAACGCCACTCCTAATGACGCACCGTTTGAAATGCCAAGTACCGACGGTCCTGCCAACGGATTCCGGAACACAGTCTGCATCTGTAAGCCACTCACAGCCAATCCCGCACCAGCCACCGTTGCGGTCAATGCCTGAGGAACACGTGAGCTCCATATGATGTTCGACCATATAGTCCAATTCTCAGCCGACACCTCCGGATTCCCGGTCCCAACCAGAATTCTCAACACATCGTCAAGTGGAATCCGCACCGTTCCTAACAAGAGGTTAAGCACGAAAAACACAACAATAAGCATAAGCAGTAACACAAATTTTGTCAGCGAATGGCGTTTCATTTTCATTTCAGGAGTCGATAGAATTTAGGTCGATAATCAGTTTCCACTAATTCAGGATGGAACACCGCCACAAGATCTTTGAGCAAGACATCGGGCTGCACGGGAGCCAATTCATAATAAGGGGTCATCTTCATATTGCAATACACCACATGCTTCTGCTTGAATGCTTTAAACAACTCATTGCGCGGTTCAGATGCCTTGAGCGCATCGTATGAGAACTCATCGGGATAGCTGTTGAGAATACGCCAATAGTCTGCATTCGCCGCCTTCGCATACATGTCCTCAAACTCCAGGTTCACACCTCCTGTGTTTTCGTCTTTTATGATATATTCAGCCCCTGCATCACGAAAAAGCTGAGCCAGATGATTTCTTCCACCCACTGCATACCAGTTTCCGCCATGCATCTCGCCACTGAACACGGTAGGACGTGCTTTCACGCTGTCAGTTAGTGCCCGCACACTGTCGTAACGGCTTTTGATACCAGCAAACACCTCGTTCGCCTCCTTCTCCTTTCCAATGAATAACGCCACAAACTTAATCCACTCCGCCTGTCCGAGCGGATCCAGCTCCTTATAGCCGAGATGGGGAACAAGCGTGATGCCCGTCTCCTTTATGGCATCATATCCTCCACGCTTGAAGGGTGAGATGAAAATAACATCCGGATTGGCAGCCAATACCAACTCCGTGTCGAAATCACCCTCCATACCAATTTTCACAATTTCACCCGTTTTCACACGATCCTTGATATCCTTGTCAAAAAGATTCTTCGTGCCAGTGATACCACGAATCACCTCATGTGCATCGAGTGCCGTGAAGTTAGACAACTGAAGCGAAGTCATGCAGATGGTACGCTCAATCGGCACATTCACTACTTTATAACCTTCCGGTATTTCTGCTTTTGCACCGTTTCTGACGAGTGCAAACTTGTAATCAACGGGCATCTGATAATCCTCGTCATCATTACCCTCTTTCAAAATGTGCTGAGGATCACCGACCTCCACCAGACATACGCCATCAGAGACGTAGTTCACAGTGAATCCTTTCGCATATTCGGGAACAATCTTGCAGGCAGAGTCGATATCCACTTCCGTTCCCTCGATTTTTTCAGACTTTTTACTTTGATTGCCTGAACAAGAGAGCAGTGTAATCATAAGCGTCAGCATCATCGCCGACTGAAATGTTTTTACATTCATATATATATTTACGATTTAATTATTTACGATTTAATTATTTATGATTTATTTGATTATTTTTATATTTTACTATTTTGTTTGTGGTGAAGATGTCGGCTAAAAACCATAAATCGCACCGTCTTCATTGATAAGCAGAATGGTCAACTCACCATTGGGCAGCAAAGGGTCGCAATGCACATGACAGCAACGAGTCAGCTCATCCAAAAAATCATGCAGATAATCAGGAGGAATCAGCGTCCATAATTCTTTGGCAAACGTCAATTGTCCAACCCTTTCGATTATATCGTCCGGACATTCAGCCCGTTTCATCATCTCTACTATAAAAGCCTTGTCCATCGTAGTTTTACGGCTATGTGTATCAAGATTTCCAGCAGCCAGTTTAACCGCCTTACCCATCATAATGCCCAATGTCAGCTTCTTAATACCCAGCTCGGATGCCATTCTGATGGTATCACCGATATAATTACCGTATTCTACAAACACCTGTGGCGGTAGTTCGGGGTAACAACGCCTGACAAATCGCTCACTCTTCGCACCACTGTTGATGACCACCCGTTGTGTACCACTGTTCTGTGCGATTTCCAGACATTTACGGATGCTCTGCAGGAATGCCTCCTCAGAATAAGGCATGATGATGCCCGACACACCAATGATGGAAATACCTCCTTCGATACCTAAGCGTGGGTTAAATGTCTTTTTGGCCGCCTCAGACCCTCCCGGAACGGATATAGTTACACTAAGCGGAACACCAAATTGCCGCAGGTTCTCCTCTATCATCTGGTATGGTCCTTTGTTGATGGCAGGTGATCCGGGTGGAAAGTCAAACCCAGGAAGGGTAATCACCCCCACTCCCTCACCACCAACCACCGCGAACCGATCTGCCTTTTCCACCGCCGCACGAATTTCCATACCGTTGGTGATATCAGGATCGTCACCACTCTCTTTTCGCACCCATGCATAACCATCGCCATACGCCACATCCACGTGGATGGTCTCACCGTCGGGAAGAAGCACCGGCACAGCAGCAGGTTTTTCTTTTCTCAACAAAAACATAGCATGAGCTACTGCCGCTGCAGTAGCGCATGTGCCTGTTGTCAGCCCAGTATGAAGCGGAAAGAAATCCGGCAACAGCTTCTCCACACACCTTCTCAATCCATGCTCACCATTGACAATATGGAAACCGTCGGGAAGTGGTGGACGGCGCAACACAATCACGCCAATTCCCAAATCCCTAGCCGCCTTGCATTTCTCATCAAATCCGCCCGTCACCCCGCTTTCCTTCATCAAAATATAATCCGGCTTAAGCTGATTCAGCACGTCCAGCTCATCGGCTCTTATCTCATAATAACAAATCTGTGATTTGTCGGCTCCCTGCTGCTCCGCCAACAGTCTGGAACTGTCACGGTCAAGAATTCTAAAGATGATTCGGAGTTGCTCATTTTCAAAAGGTTTGAGACGAGAAATGGACTGCACGCCAGTGGTGGCAAGGAGCGTGCCTTTCAGTGATGGCAACTGGCTGTAATCGTCAATCCATGTCAGTTCAGGGTCACGCGGCGGATAAATGCGGTCGAAACGTATGACTGGCAAATTCAGTTTAGCTGCGACTGCTGCTACCGTTGCATGCAGTTGGGATGCAAACGGATGAGCAGCATCTATCAGCAAGCGTATGCCTTCGTCCTGACAGAACAAAAGCATTCGCTTTTGATCCATAGCTCCGCTGCAAGGGATGCCATGATGTAGCTCCACCGTCTGTTCACCGGTCTTCGTGGAATAATAGAACAGGCTGCCCGCCTCTTCCAAAACCCGCACCGCTTTACGCCCTTCTGTTGTGCCTCCTAATACCAGTATCATGAGTGAGAATCGTCTCCTTTTCTATACAGATGAGAAAAATGACTTGAATAAAGTTCCGATAATCCCTGACGGTTGCCGATGGCCTCACCCACGACAATCATGGTTGTGAGCGTCAGCTTATTATCACGGACAATAGCTGCCAGGTCGCTAAGCACCCCACGATAGATGCGCTGGTCGTTCCATGTGAGATGATAACAGGCAGCCACAGGGGTGTCCGCCGGATATTCCGTCATCAGCTCCTTTTGGACCTCATCGACAATAGCCGCACTGAGGAATATACACATCGTGCTCCGGCTACGAGCCAACAGCCGCAGTTTTTCGCGCTCGGGAACAGGCGTGCGTCCCTCCCCTCTTGTCAGGATGATAGTCTGACACCGCTCAGGGATGGTGAACTGACTTTTCAGTTCTGCCGCAGCCGCCAGAAACGACGAAATACCTGGCGTGATATGATATGACATGGCATGTCTGTCGAAAAACGCCATCTGCTCCTGAATGGCTCCGAAAATACATGGGTCACCGGTATGTAGGCGCACAATGAAACAGCCACGATCGTAGAATTCCTTCATCAGCGCACACTGCTCCTCCAGATTCATACCCGCTGAAGAACGCACCACTGCCCCTTTCTTGGCACAGAGTGTTAATTCGCTTGGTACCAGACTACCGGCATATAGAATCAGGTCAGCATGTTCCAGCATACGCCTGCCACGGACTGAAATCAAATCGGGGTCGCCTGGTCCAGCACCCACGATTTCAATATGTCCGCTGTTCTTGCGTAAGAATTCATTTCCTATGGCAACAGCAGCCGTAAACAGTCCACCTTTGTATTTCGGGATGACCAGCTGACCGAATCCACTGCCCAACAAGGCAGCCGCTTCGCATACGCTTGGTGTACCCACATGTTTTGCCACCACATCACTTGGATTCGGCACCTCAACAGCTACCAGTTCCTCCGCTTTGAAAAGCCTGACAGGATAGCCATTCTTGCGTATCAGCTCCACCACCGGCTCGTTGGCTTTCACATCAATAGTACAGAATTCCCTAATGCAAGGCATCATCCCACGGGCTTCCATCCCAGAAAGAATCTGATTCAGTATTTCCTGTGGCGGCTGAGCCTGATGCGCCAGTCCAATGCCCACTATAGCCACCTTGGGTATATACTGCAAAACTTTCATTCCATCCGGACAGGGCTGTTTAAACGGAGAGACAACAATTATCAGCTCAATCCCCTGTTTTTCAGCCTCTTTCATACTGTTCACCAGCTTAACATGAGGTGGAAGCGTTTTTTCCAGATAAGCAGTTCCTTCATCATGCACTTCCAAAAGCAACGCCGTGTGCTTCCGATTGACGAAATGGAATATGCAGCCGTTCATGTCACCACCACGGACCACCACATCCCACTGGCAAGACCGTCCCAGCATGTCTAACGCCCACAGTCCGGCATTGTCGCTCTGCGTGGTAATGACGGGATTAGCACCTAAAACAGCTGCTACACGGGCAGTCAATTCATTAGCACCACCCAAATGCCCCGACAGCACAGAAACAGCATGATTTCCGGTACTATCGACACAGACCACCGCCGGGTCTATGTGCTTGTCTGTTATCAGCGGTGCGATGGTCCTCACACAGATGCCCAGTGCACCGATGAACACAAATGCGTCGTAGTCGTTCCAGCGGCTGACCATCTCCTGACGGTTCAGGATATTGGCATTCAGCTCTTTCTCAAGAGGAAAGGCAATGCGCCTGCCCTCTTCTGTTATGATGATTATTGCGGTATGCATTTCAATATATCTATAGGATTATACTCATTCAGTTGGATATGCAAAGGCGGTTGAGGAATCAGGCCCAGAGCAGCGCATGACTCGTAGAACAAATGCCGGCTTTCGGTTGTCACACTGTTCATCACGATACAGCCACTTTCGGTCAGATACTCTGCCGCTTTGCGCATGATATCTGGGAGCAGTCCGCCATGCCCTCCGATAAAAACAGCATCAGGAGGATTCATTGCTGAACAGTCGGCTGTCAGGAAGTCTCCGATATGCACGTTGATACCCAGTGCACCAAACTTACGGCTGTTTTCGTTGATGATGTTTTCACATTCCTGCCGAATCTCGAAAGCCTCAATATGAAGATGAGGAAACTGGAGTTTTGCCTCGATGCTGACGCTGCCCGTACAGAAACCGATATCCCAAAGTGTATGGCGTGAAGGCAGGTCCAACGCCTGCAATGACAACAAGCGTATCGGCATTTTCGTAATCATTCGTTCGCGGTGGTCGAGCAGCGTGAACTCCTGGTCTGGAATCCCCCACCGCAGTTGATGTGTGCCTATCAGTATCAGGCAGTTGGGAAGAGAGAAAGAAGTGTTCTTTGCCTCTTCCAACGAAAATGCTTTAACCTGCTCTTTCTCCGGATTTCCGAGATGTTCGCCCACGTACATCCTATAATTCAGATACCCGTATTCAAGCATACGGGCGGCAACAGCACCTGGCGTGTGTTCCTTGTCGGTAAGCACACCAATCTTGCCATGTCCTTCGATAATCGCTCTGTCGAACGAATGCCACGGTCTTCCCGTGAGCGACACAATGTGCATGTCGTGATAAGGGATAACCAGCCGGTGAGCAAGCAGCTGAAGAGAATTGAACGCAGGGAAAGTGCGTATTTCCGCATCAGGCATCTCACGGCAGATGGTGTTAGCAAAACCGAAAAACAGTGGGTCGCCCGAGGCGAATACAATGATTTCATCGAATTGACGATATTGTTCAAACACTGAAGAAATCGGCACAGTGATGTCAATCCACACGACAGCATCGGGCAACAAATCTGCCACCAGATCACGATGCCGCCTGCCGCCCGAGAACACCTTCCCCCGGCGGATAATCTCCTGCACCTCCTTCGGAAAATCAGGATGCGGTTTGTCGGTTATGCCAACAATTGTAAACTTCATATTATTTGATTATTGGTTTTCAGATAGTAACTTTCCCATGAATAGCTATTGTACGATTCAGATTCGTTTCTGCTTCTGACGTAAGAAAACGTCAGCTCCTATCAGTTCTACAAAGGGAAAAATTCCACAGAGGGAAAGAAAAATCATAAATCTTTAGACCGTAAATCCTACAGGTCTCTTCCAGGTTTGAGTTGACTGGCATCGTCGAAACAGAGAATCGCGTTGCAGAGCGTGGCAGCCAGGTTGCTGCCTCCCTTGCGACCGTCGATGATAAGTTTCGGAATGTGGGTAAAGGGTTTCACCCCATGTTTTGACTCTCTCACATGGACAAATCCAACCGGTGCGGCGATAATTCCGGCAGGATGCGCTTTTCCCATGCGTATGAGGTCACTCAGCTCCATCAGTGCAGTTGGCGCATTGCCGAAAGCAAACAATGCATCGGGATGCTCTTCCACAGCCAAACGGATGCCCGCCTGCGTGCGGGTGATTTGCTGACTGGCTGCCATCTCCGCCACCCGTGGGTCGTTTAGGTAGCATTTCGCCTCCACACCAAGCCGCGAGAGTGCTCCTTTACGGATGCCACTCACCACCATCGTCACATCAGTGACAATGGTTCGAAGCTTTCCTGCTTTCAGCTGTCCGAAAATCCGCTCCACCGCATGGTCATCTACTTTCAGCAAATCCTCCATCTCGAAGTCGGCTGTGGTGTGGATGGCATGGAGCAACGCCCATTTATGTCCTAGAGGGAGGTCTTTCCGCTTTAACTCACTTTCTATCGTATGGAAACTCTCCATCATGATTTGCTGACCGACCGATGCAGGTTTTTTTCTGCTATCCTGCTGACCATATTTCGACCGATAGCCACGCGGGGTGATAATACGTCCGGTTGTATCGACGTAGCTTTGTGAGTTACCGATAATCAGAACCGTGAACATATCCACCTCTTCGGGATTGAGTGTTTCAAGTGTGCAGACCCTGACACTCTCCCCTTCCCTGCCCGCCTGACGGACGACTCCCACAGGTGTCTGCGGCGAACGTCCTTCCTGAAAGAAGAGTTCTATCAGGCGATAGAGCTGCCAATATCGTTCATGCGACTTGGGATTATATACAGCAGTGACAAAATCAGCAGCCGCGGCTGCTCTGATTCTTTTTTCTATGAGTTCCCAGGGGGTCATCAAATCGGAAAGGGAGATGGTGCATAGGTCATGCCCGATAGGAGCACCCAGCAATGAGGCGGCTTTCTGGAAAGCAGAGATCCCTGGGAGCACCGAAAGCTCCACTTTGCAATTCAACTCTTCACACATCTCGTACATCAGTGGTGCCATGCCGTATATGCCGGCATCACCCGAGGAGATAACCACAACGTTTTTTCCCTCCGCAGCCAGCTCCAGTGCCTGACATGCGCGCTCACGCTCACGCTTCATGCCCGTATCAACACATTCACACTGCCCGCTGATAAACTGCCGGACATATTGGAAATAGGGTTTATAGCCTACCACCACGTCTGCATCTCTCAAAGCATCGGCAACTGCCGGCGTGATGTCTTTTTCGCTGCCCGGCCCGATGCCGGCTATGATGATTCTGCTCATTGTATTTAAAGGGAGTTAATTCTTTGAAAGGGAGTTTATTTTTCAAATGGAAGTTATATCCCTTCGGGATAGGGAGTTAATTCTCCGAATGGGAGTTAAAATTGCATTTAAGAAGTTCAATACCTGCGGAATAGTCAGAGTATTCAGATTAATCGGATTACTCAGAATATTCAGACTAACCAACTAAAAACCAAAAACTAAAAACTAATAACTAATAACTAAGAACTAATAACTACCGTCTGAACTTGATTCTTACTCCTGCCACAATCATACGTCCTGGGGAGAAAAGCGCATATTTACGGAGGGAGGAATCGATTCGGGAATCCGTCTTGTCGAAAATGTTGTCGATGCCGATGCTAGGCTCGATAATTGCCCATCTGAGATAGTGGAAAGAATGGGTGGTGTGAAGGTTCCAGATGCCGAACCCGGGTGCGTTCTCGTAGGCGTTATAGTAAGTCTTCGACTGAAAGCGTCCGTTTAAGTTGACATTCAGCGCATAGTGCCGCCAGGCATGATGGTAGTTGGCAGCGAGGGTGGCGGTGTTACGGATGCTGCGGTCGAGCACTTCCCATTTGCCGGCTGATTTGGTCCGGGCGTAGGTGTAGGCGTAGTTGGCGGAGAGGCTGAATCCTGGAAACAGGTTGGCTGACACGTTCAGCAGAAGCCCTTCCACCCGTCCTTTGTCGCTGTTACGATAGAGCGAATAACGCTCTAATTTTGATGCCTCGTCAGTGTTCATCTCAGGAAACTCCTGCTGGAGCAGGGCAAGAGACTGCTCATCTACAGGCAAATCCTGACGTATCACCATGTCGCTGATATTGTTGACATAGCCGGTGAGGCTGACTGCCAGCTGATTGGTGCGGTATTCGGCATTAAGTGCCCAGTACTGGCTTTTCTCCGGGTTCAGTTTCTGGCTGCCGAAGATAATCTGCGGCTTGCCGCGGTTCACGGAGTAATAATGATAATACAGCTCGTCGAGCCCCGGCGCACGGAATCCCGCCGAATAGGTGGCACGGAAATTAAACAGTCCAGGAGAGTACATCAGTGTGGCTTTGGGTGTGAACTGGCTATGGAACTGGCGGTGGTAGTCGTAGCGGGCTCCCACAGTCGCGTTAAGTTGTTCTGTCAGCTTCATCTCATGCTGTGCGTAGGCGGCGAGGATATAGGTGTGCTGGTCGATATTGCCCGATGATGCCTGCAACTGGTCGCGTCGCCAGTCGGCACCGATGACGGTTGTGGACCGGCTTGTCAGACCTAATATGCCTTTGAGCTGTCCTTCCAAAGTCCGCTGTTTTTTCGACTGCACGTAGTCCCCCACCTTGTTGTTTTTGGTCTCGACATCATATTCACGCCCATACTTAAAGTTGTCGGCAGTGAAATCCGCCTGCAGCGAATGGCGGCTGTTGAATTTATAGATGCCACCCACATTCCAGCGGAGCCCACGATAGCGCATCTCATAGTCAGTGCCTCCCGAAATATCGGGATTGGTGTTCGGGCGGTCGGTGATTTTCGCAGAGTAGTTAATACCGGCATTGAATGCCAGTCGTTTGCCGGGCGAATAGGTGAACCGCTGGCTAAGCAGGTCGGATCGGTAACCAGTGAAGAGGGGAGCGAGCGTTGGCTGGGTCTCCGTGTCCGAGCCTTTCACATATTCCATCCGGCTGTTCTGATAGCTGTCGGCACGGTCATGGGAATAGGATGTGTAGGATCCGAATCCATGAGCATATATGTCAAGGTTGACGGATTCGGTTAACTGTCCTTTTCCTGAGATACGAGTGTCACTTGTGACGCTGATGAGATTCTGCGTCGGCTGGTCGGTGATGATATTGATGACCCCTGCAATGGCATCGCTGCCATAGAGCGACGATGCTGCCCCGTCAAGCACCTCAATCCGTTTCACCCTCGCCATGTTGATGCGGTTGAGGTCGATGTTGCTGGAGATGTCGCCCGACAACTTCTGTCCGTTGATAAGAATGAGGATATATTTGTTGCCCAGTCCGTTGAGCCTAAGGAACGAACCCATGGAATTGGGTGCCATCGACACCTGTGGGAGCAGGCGGGTGAGTGCACCGTCGAAGGTGGTGATTCCCTGTTCAGCAATTTCCTGACCCGACAGCATCCTGACGGGTGTAGCAGTGGATTTCAGCCGCTGATGATGTCCTGAACCGGTCACGACAATCGGGTTCAGGTTATAGATACGTTCAAGCGCTGCCGAATCGGCAACCTGCGTTTGATGAATCTGTGCGTATGCATCAACGGCAGCCAATGCCAGCACACCAGATAATGCTATATAAGAATACTTCAAATCAAATCCTTTCATTAAGCAACAGTAAAAACACGGTAATACTCACCGGCAAGAAAAAAAGGTTCTGCCGGTGAGTACGCAAAATGATAAAAAATGGTATGATAATGGTATGGGGAAAAAATTATTCTTCAGGATACATGGAGTGATACAGATCCTCGTCTTCCACTGCGTTCTTGGTGTGTGCCATGTAGAGGGCACGCACTTCCGGGTATTCGAGCAGACCTTTCACAAGACCGTTGCCTGTGTCGGTGTAACTTTGCTTGTCGATCGTGTAGCCTAAATGCGAGAAGTACATTTTCCAGCTGGTGTCTTCCACCTCGCCTTCATCGTTCACCTCGAATCCATTGTCCCATGCGTCGTCGTCGCCAGCCATGTCGTTGTGGGCGTGGTCGCCGGCAATCGACATCAGCGGTGCGCAATATACGTTGCCAGAATTCAGACCAGCCTCCACCATGCGGTCGTGTACCTGCACCTTGAAATTATCCATCATGTCAACAGTTCCCACGAAATAATTGGGGTGGAAAGCCTTGAGAGCCTCCTCCAGCTGTGTGTAGCGCACGTTGGCCTTGTATGTGTCGTATTTGTCGGGGTTTCCATGTCCCATGAAGAGCATAGCACCTTTCTCTGCGTATGGACGGAATTGCTTGTTGAGCACAACGGCCAGCTTATTCACATCCTCTGGCATCGCCATGAGCGGAGTACCGATTCTGATTTTCACCTGGGAGAGATATTTATCGTCGATGTCGGCAGTGGCGTTGTTGGCGAACTTCTTCACTGCATTCAGCACATTGCCGTATTCCTCACCGGGGATGACCTGCATGGACTGAACGATGATTTCACTGTACTGCACTTTACCCATGGCCTGAAGCCAGTAGCTTGGCTCATAGAAATCGCGTGATGCAGTGTTCTCTGCAGCCCTTGCGCGGTTGATGCAGATGATGGATGAGAACGACATGAACACGTCGTAGTCGGGGAAGTTCTTCTCATACTCTGACTTGGTGAGATCGAAGGCATCGTAAGCCTGCTGCCAGGTGGAGCCGAACATCACGAGCAGGATGGCCTTGTTGTGCTTCTTGCCTTTCTGCACAGCCTTATCCACTTCCTGCTGATAGCGTTCCATGTTGGAGATGTTGTCGTCATCGTCGCTGCATGCGGTGAAGCAGGCAGCCGCCACGATTGCCATCATGGCAATCATCAAGAATTTAATCTTCTTCATTGTCTTGTCTGTTTTTAATGTTTGACTTATTTTGTTTGAATCTGATATTCTTTCCTTGCTGGAACCGCACCGTCAAGCCCACATAGAAGGTGGTGCCGGGGGTGGTGGTGCCCAGATGCAGGCCGTGGGGAGTGCGGTCCACATAGTTGAAGATATTATCCACGCCTGCCTCCACGCGGTAGGTGGTCTTTTTCGACTGGCCCAGCGTGTGGGTGGTTGCAAGGCGCCAGATCTGATACCCTTTGCCGTTGCCGTCCACCTGATAATACCGCTTGCTCGACATCCGTGCGTATATACCGGCTCCCAGCTGATAGGAGGGGCAGAAGCGGTGGTCCCACGTGACAAACAGGTTGCCTTTATGATACGCCATGCCGTCGATGACCACGCGGTTGAGCCGCTCATGGTCTGCGTCATAGACGTGCGCCTTCGTGTCGAGATAGCTGTAGCCCAGTCCTGCCGTCCATTCGCCTCTCACGTAGCGGACACTGAGGTCGAGTCCGCATGTGCGCGCGTCTTCCATGTTCTCATAGCGCCGCACTTTGTTGAGCATCTCGCCGTACTGCATGAGATAAGCCTCGGGAGCCTCCGTCTTGGGCACGGTCACGAGGGTGATCATGTTGTCGAGGCGGTTGAGATAGCCGGTGAGGGTGATGTTAAGTCCGCCGTTGGTGTATTCGCCGCCCAGCGACCAGAAATTGGATGTCTGGGGGTCGAGGTTCCTGTTTCCAAGATACATGATGATGGAGTTCATCTCACGGATATAGCGGTAGTTCATCTCTTTGAGCGTGGGGGTCTTGAATCCCTGGCTCCATGATCCTCTGACGCGGAAGTCGCCTGCGCTGACCATCGTCGATAATTTGGGTGTAAGTCTCCACCCGAATCCCTCGTTGCGGTTGAGGCGCAGTCCGCCGGTGAGCTGCAGCCAGCTGAGCGGTGCCCATTCGTCCTGCACGTAGAGAGCCTCGGTGTTGTCGTCGGCTGTCCCTCCGGTGATGCTGGTGGGTGCTTTCAGGTGGTCATACTGTGCTTCCAGCCCTGCGCTGAGCCGCTGGCTGTAAGGGAGTGCGAACACGCCTTTAAGATGTGCCATCGTGCGCTGCTGGTTGCTCTGCAGCTGCTTCTGTCCTTTGAAATAGGGGTAGTCGAGGATGAAATTGCCGTTTTCGTCGAATCCCTCCGCAAGGGTGGTGTTGGTGAAGGCATGATAATAGGCATGCTTGTTCCAATCGATGTCGAGGGTGATGATGTCGCCTCTGCCTGTGGTCCATTTGCCGCCAGCCGACGCCGATGCGTTGCGGTATTTCAGGTCGAAGGTCTTCACGTCGTATTTGGCGTATTTCCCTTTCGGGCGGTAGATGCCTTTGCCGTAGATGGACCCGGCGGCATAGAACTCCCAGTTTTTATTGGGTGTGAAGGTGAGCATCTCCGACACCTGCCAGCTGGTGTGCTTGTTGACGGTCTTGCTGCGTGAGTCAGTCACGGGTGCCGCCGACGAGGGGGTATATTCGGTGGCGGTGTTCTGCCATCCGTCGGAATGCTGCAGCTGGAAATTGGTGAGACTCCGCCATTTGCCGCTTGCCAGTCCGATGCTGTTATGCTGGCGCAGGTCGTTATGGGAGCCGTAGCGGGTGGAGTTCTCAAGGAGGATGCCTCCCTCATGTTTTTTCGTGATGATATTGATGACACCCGCCATCGCATCGCTGCCATAGAGTGCTGACGACGCCCCCTTCACGATTTCTATCCGTTCGATATTTCGGGGGTCGATGAGGGAGAGGTCGTTCTCTCCGCCCACGTCACCATGAATGCGTTTGCCGTCGATAAGCACCAGGATATAGTTGTTGCCCAGCCCGTTAAGCTGCATCTGCGAGCCCATGTCCCCCTCGTTGAAGGCGAATGAGGCAGAAAGGCCGCCCAGAATCTCTTCGATTGAGCTGCCGCCATATCGCTGTAACATTTTGCTGGTGATGACTTCTGTCTGAACAGGCACGTTCTTCAGAAGGTGCTGAGTACCGGTTGCCGTGACCACCACTTCCTGCAAGGTGTCAGTAAGTTGGGGGTTCTGAGCCATCACCTGACTGGTCAGGCACATCAGTGCGAGCCACAGTCTGAATCCAGGCTTCATAAATAACGGTTCATAGCCGCATAGTCCTGTGCGGCGGTTGATAAAAAAATGAGTTACAGGCAGGTCTTCTGGCTTCCCCTGGTCAGTCCGCCTTCCCGGCCCATAAGCGGATATGCTGGACATATCCTTTGGCCAGTGGCGTTTATTTGGACTGACATGGAAAAAGGGGTCACAGCAGCAGGTACTGCTCCAGACTTTCACTGGATTCCCTTGCATCGGAAAATTAAAAAATCCCGATTACCATGTTCTCATGTGCAAAGTTACGAATAAACGAGTACAAAATCAAAAAAAAGTTATATTTTTTTGATTTTGTCGAGCGATAGTAACGTCAGCGGAGTCAAAGTTACGAAAATTTCGATTAAGTGAGAACAAAAAGAATTTATTTTTTTGTCGAACGAGAGAAATATATTCAATAAGCGAGTACAAAAGTAAATAGATTTTTTGATCCTCACATTGCTCTATCATATTCAGGACGACAAAGCATAAAATGTCCTAACATAGCAAAGTCATTCTTTTGCGTTTGTAATTCTTTTAATATATTTTTTATAGACAACACTTTTCTATCTGGGATGGTATCATCACACATATTCTCCAATTGGCTGATATATTTTTCCGCCTCCTCATAACGTTCCAACTTCATTAGGCAGCGAGTTTTTATATAAAGTGCTTCTTTGCAGTGATGCAAAGCAAGAACCTTGTCAATAAACATGAGAGATTTCTCATATTCTTTTGCATAAAGATATAATAGAGATACTAAAAACTGAGAAGTCCAATGATTTATTTCTACAGGTATTGTAACATCTTTAACACAACCAAATAGTTCTTCATCACATCTTACTGTATCAAGAAATCTTTTTGCCAAATGCATAGCACACTTTACATCTCCTTTAACAGCATATTTTTGTGTAAACAAAAGATATTGGCGAGCTGCACCATCATAATCATTTTTGTTAATGAATTGATAGGCAATCTTACCAAATTCCATTTCAGTTTGTATCATTCTTTCATCGTTATATTCGTTAGCAAAATTTATCACCTCACGGTTCGTATATGCGTATAGCGGAATAATTGGAGCTGAAAGAAATAATCCATCAAGCGACCTTACACGACTAAGTGCCACATAGAGTTGGCCAGAAGCAAACATACCACGTCTAAGATCAAGATACATTTTATCAAAACTCATACCTTGACTTTTATGAATGGTTATAGCCCATGCCAATCTGAGAGGAAATTGAGAATATGTTCCAGTCTGTTCTTTATGCATCTTATGTGATGTCTTATCATAAACATAAGAATATGAGTCCCAAGAACAAACTGGTACGACATAAGTATTTCCGTTTTCCATTGTTACCTGAATTTCATCAGAAGCGAGCTTGCTCACGGTTGCAATAGTGCCATTCGCCCAACGTTTTTCAATATCATTGCGCGTAAACATCACCTGTGCACCGA
>JAEEGG010004149.1_pt1 | contig 35350 bp, 27 predicted proteins | sample 9134161 | NCBI WGS metagenome assembly JAEEGG01 (sample SAMN16246543, study PRJNA631951) | gut metagenome | biome: gut microbiome; feature: rumen; material: CR-attached | host: Bos | place: Iran: Karaj | collected 2018-10
CAAAGTGGCGTTGCGGGTAGTATGTCCATTCATAGTTCCCACCCGGGTTCTCGATGATGCCTGTGTCGGTGCAATAATAGTAGTCTATCCATGGGAAGAAGCAGTTGCTCTCTGTCGATGAGTTGGTAAAGGTGTCCAATTCGCTGCAGGGCTCCACGTTTAAAGCACTATGAGAACTACCGACATGATAATACTCAACCTGAATGCCGCTTTTGGTATAATTGTTGTGGCTCCAACCTACATAGAAAGTGCCTGTCATAGTGACAGCGGTGTCGAAATAGCTTTCGTACAATTTAGTTACATGGGGTTGTGGAGAGACTCTACAGCAGGAGTCTGTAGGGTAGGTATAAGAAAGATGTGTACTGATGTTCAGATGTAGATATCGGTGAGCATGCTCGTCCAGATAGCGCACCTCTGCCCTCTTCTTGAATACGGGGCCGTCGTCGAACAGGTAGACATATTCCGGCCGCCAGGCTGGATGATTGCTATAGGAAGCGTCATAAATACACCCTGCAATGCCGACCACCTTTAGAGGTGTCGTGGTAAAATACGGAGTTATGACCAATGGACGGTAGCACAAAATAGAACCGGCGTTGAATTCCATTGGCTCCCGTAGACTATCCATCCGTTCGAAATCCCACCAGTTATAGAAACCAATTTCCGACCGTGTGTACACGGTATCCCCCGTGCGGTGGTAGTAGTCGGCGCTGTATTGCGCATGTACGCCTGCGCCGGCGGCCAGCAGGGCGCACAGTGTCAATATCTTTGTTTTCATAGCTGTGTTGTTTTTCGTTGGGGTGGTTTGTTTGGCGGTTTCCGGAAGCCCTCCCTCTTTCCTGTGGCGGCAGGGGACAGGGGGAGGGCGACGGAAGGAGAGCCATGGCAGTGCCTACTGCACCTTATTTCATAAGACTATTGTTTATAGGGCTATCTTACCCGGCGGAAGTAAGTGAGAGTATAATCCTGTTGGTTATTTAGACCACCCAAAAAACCACCGTGGTTATAGTCGTATACTGTGACAAAACTGTTTCTGTCATGGCTACAGATAACCACTTTGTAGTCGTGGTCGTCTGTGGCGGCTGGCCAGCCAGCGGTGAGTGGGGTGAGACGGATGCGGCATTCGTTCTCAACTTCAAAGCGGAAGTCATTCTCGATGGAGTCTGTGATGATGGGTTCTTCAAGGTAATTCCCTTCGTCATCGTATATTTGAAGGTAATATTTTGTGACATGCATGATGTCTCCCGAGATGGCGACACGGCTTCTGCGTGTCAGGCCATCAAAGTCCGATATTAGATGGAGTGTCTTCGTCAGGTCGGCCCATCGAAGGTTGGGAAGAACAAATAAATATTCAGAGAGGAGAGATCCCTGTTCTGTAACGCCATAGCTCCTCACTACATCTCCCAAGGCATGGAAGTCGACATATCCCGATGTGTCGGTGGACGTTTCCCACACTCCGTTCACGAGTAGCTCCTCCAGCGGGACGTAGGTGCCATTGAAGGGGTATCGGTCATTGTATGGGAATGAAGGGTTGGGGGGCGGTGTGCCGGGGGAGTAGGCCATGCCGTTATAGGAGCCGGTGTTGGGGTCGTAGGTTATCGTCACGGTCTTGCCGGCCTCTTCCATCTGCCGCATCCAGCGTATCATCTCCTCGCGGTTGGTGGTGCTGTAGGTGGCGACATCCTTGGCGGCGACGCCTTTGTTGCCGCGGTTGGCGTTGTAGAAGGTGACGCTGTCGCCCTGCTGTGCGTAGTTGCAGAACTGCACTAACAGCGCCTCAAACTCCGTGTCGGTCTCCAGGTGCACCGTGGTGGTGCGGTCGGCGACGGTGTAGGTGATGTCGCGCTCCTGGGTCGTGGCGACGGTGTCGGGCGTCAACTCCTTCTCTTTGTTGCAGGCCGCAAGCATCAGCACGGCAGCCAGCATAGCGGTAAGTTTCAATGTGTGTTTCATATTATTGTATTTTTTTTATTGTTCCATTTTATTCATTTGGTAATCCAGCAGGGCCCGGTACTGCACATCGTTGTCGATGCGGTAGAAGGCCACGGTGCGCTCGTTGTGGACGGCCATGGCGCGCCAGGCGGGGAGTCGGCCCCCTTTCACGCGCTGCTGCGGCTGGTCGATGTCGCCCATCCAGCTGGTGACACCCTCCGACGTGCGGATGTCCAGCTCCTCTTTCAGCCCCTGCCACGCCGCCGAGTCGTCGGCCACGAGGATGACCACGTCGGTCGTCACCGTGTCGCAGAGGCGGAAGCCGTTGACCTGCGCTGCCGTGAGGTCCTGCCGCCCGGCATACTGCCGGTACAGCGGCAGCTCTTCCTGCTTGTGCGAGCAGGCGGCCAACGCCATCAGTGGCAGCAGCAGTATGAGCACCAGCTGTTTCATATCATTGCGCGTGTTAGCGTCTTTCCTGCCAGCGCAACCCACTGTGCATCGGTGGTGCCGGCACGGTTGCAGTATACGGACTCATAGTCCTTCGTCGTCAGCGTGTTGTTGTACAGCGCCACGGCGGCGAACAGGGCTATGGCCGCCACCGTTGCCAGCCCGCCGGCTGTGCGGCGTTTCTGGCGGCGGCGACGCAGCCATGCGGGGTAGTCCTGCCGCAGCCGCTGCTGCAGGCCCTGCCGCTCCTCCTGTTCCCAGATGCTCTCGAATGTCATATTATGTTCCATTGTTCTCTCAGTTTTTCTTTTATACGCATCAGTCGGATGCCTATGTTGTTCTTTGTCATTCCCACCCGTTGGCCAATCTCTTTGTACTCGTAGCCCTCGAGGTGCATCGTCGCTATCGTGCGGTCGGGCTCCGGCAGCTGGGCTATCAGCTCATGCAGTGCGTCGTGCAGCGAGGTGTCCTCGGCCGGGCTGTCGTACCCCTCGGGCACGGGCTCGGGTGGGGGAGTGCGCCGCCCGATGTCGATGCAGGTGCTTCGCGCCACGCGCCATATCCAGGCAGCCTGCTTTGGGGCTAGTGTTATACTGAAGAGCTGTTCGCGAAGGTTCCACAGCGCCAGCGTAGTCTCCTGCAACAGGTCGTCGACCGTCAGGCCGTCGCGGCTGTAGCGGCGGCAGACCGAGAAGAGCAACCCGCGGTAGCGGAGCATCAACTCGCCGAACGTTTCTGTGTCCTTCACACTATAATAACGTATTTCGAGAGTGAAAAATTACAGGCGATTAAAAAAAAAACGGCGAATTATGCCAATTTTATGTATTGGCTGTAGCCGCACAATTTTAAAGCGAATTACTCGGAATGTGGTCGGCGAATCCGATGGGTCAGGTGCCGTTCTGAGATAAAAAACACCCTCCAAATGAGGTGAAGGGGCATTTTTTTGCGACGATGGTTTGTGCACCAAGTAGTGTGCAAAGCGCCGGAACGAAGTTTTTTGGGGGTGAAAAGAGCTGTTTTTTGATGAAATTCGTCATGTTTTGATGCCTAAAAAAGGCATAAGGGAACTTTTATGGAAGCGTAATATATTGTTTATTTGCTATTTAGGTGAGATTAAACGACAGACGACAATACGACAGTTTGTTTTTTTGAGAGGTGCCATTTTCCCTCTTTCTTATCTATATATCTATATATTAATTGGTTATATAATATATAAGGAGGATGTTGTCGCGCATTTTTTTATCTGTCGTTTTGTCGTCTGTCGGGAACGGGGTTGCCAATTCCCTACAAGGCCTTGTTTTTCTGCCTTTTAGGAGAAGAGTTTTTGGTCAAGCGTGACAGATGACAGTTGTGACAGTTTGTTTTTGAAGGGTATCCATTTCTTGTTTTTATCCCATTTCTTGTTTATATATATCTTATTATTAATTAATTATAAGTATTATAAAGAGGAATGTTTGGAAATAGGTGGTACCATTTTTTAATTGTCACAACTGTCATCTGTCACAGAATTACAACACCCTATCGATAACGCATTGTCTTGCAGCTTTTACCAAAGGCAACAATCAGCTTCCCCCCAATTTTACTGCTTTTGCAGCCCCTTAACGGCTACTAGACGGCTAGTAAACGGCTAGTAGCCCCTAGGGAGAAGTCAATTCTATCGCACCGAAGTCGCGACAGATGGCCTCTACGAGATTGGACAATTGGCCCTTGTTACCCCCGGAATCGGCCACGAGGTTGGCCATCTGGCCGCAAGGTTCCTTCCAAGTGAGGTCCGGATATTGAAACTCTGCGCCGCTGAGGTGGGCGCCTAGTACAGGGAAAAACATCGGAACTAGGGGTTCATACATATCTTTTGATGCCTGTGAGAGGAGTAGACGGACACATTCTGTACCGTTTCCGAGGCTCGGCATCTGTGGTGCCGTTGGTTTGCTGATGTCGTATTTCATTGCTTTATTGCTTTTTAGATAAAATTGAGATGTTGATTTACTACAGTTGCGTTCCAACGTTCCAGTTGTTTTTTGGGGAGGTTCCATTTCCCATATTCTTATATATATATTAATTATGTAATATTAAGAAGAGATGTTTGTCCTCTTTTTTTAGTTGGAACGTTGGAACGTTGGAACGCTGAACATACATGTTTGGTGGCTTACTTTTTCGAGTTTTTTTTTCTCTACGAGGCGTTTGTGTTTTTTGTTGAGGAGCATAGAGGAGACTTTTTGTGCTATGGCGAGGGCTTGGTGGACGAGGGCGTCGGGCAGGATGTCGGCCTTGGCTTCGGGCTTCGATAATATAGACATGCGCATAGGTGAGAATTAAAATTTGGTCAATACAAAATTACTTTTGCACCATGCGGAATCGAGAAAAAATGGAAGCGCCGCCTCCAGGGTGGGGGCGGCGCTTGTTTTGTGGATTGCGGTGTGTGTGTGATTACAGCACCTTGATGAGCTCGACGGTGAAGATGAGGGCGGCGTAGGGCGGTATGTCGGCGCCGGCGCCGCGCTCGCCGTAGGCGAGGTTGTAAGGGATGTAGAACTTGAAGATGGAGCCTTCCTTCATGAGCTGCACACCTTCCGTCCAGCCGGCGATGACCTGGCGCAGGCCGAACTCGGCGGGCTGGTTGCGACGGTAGCTGGAGTCGAAAACGGTGCCGTCGATGAGGGTGCCCTCGTAGTGGCAGCGCACGGTGTCGCTGGCTTTGGGCTGTCGGCCGCTGCCCTGCTTGACGACCTCGTACTGGAGGCCGCTGGCGGTGGTGGTGACCTCGGGGCGCAGCTTGTTGCGGTTGAGGAAGGCCTCGCCTTCGCTGCGGGCAGCTTTGCCGCGCTCGGCGGCTTCGGCCTGCTGACGCTCCTCGAGCTCGGTGAAGTAGTGCTCGAGGACCCGGTTGACCTCTTCGTGGCTCATCTGCGGCTGACGGCCCTGCAGCACGTCGGCGATGGCAGCGGCGTAGTCGTCGATGTTGAGGCACTTCTGGAGGCCCATTCCGATAAGTTGGTGGCCGATGTTGTGGCCTAATGCATAACTAAGTTTATCCATGATTATTTGTTGTTCATTCGTTTTCTAAGGTACAGGATGGCGTCGATGTTGCGGGGCACCTGCAGGTCGAGGGTGCCGCTGACGATGCCTATGACGTGGCCGTTGCGGACGGCCGTCAGGGTGTTGTAGGGCTTCATGCCGCAGAAGGCGGCGGAGTCTTCGCGCCGCACTATGATATAGTCGGGGTCTTCCTGCACGAGGGCTTCGAGGCTGTAGCTCCAGCCGTCGATGTCTTCGGCGATATTGCGGCCGCCGGCCATGCGTATGATGTCGTTGATGAAGGTGTTGCCGCCGGCGGTGAAGTTGCCCGAAGGACCGAAGCCTACGACGTAATACACCTTCGGTGTGGTTGCGTTATTGTGTGACTGTGTTATTGCGTCATTGTTTGGTGTGTCGTACACTAACGCATTTGCACGTTCACGCATTAATGCATTCAAAGAGTCGGCCTCACGCTCTTTGCCCACGAGGCGGCCGATGGCGGCGATGTTGTCGTAGAGGGCTTCGAAGCGGGGTTTCTCGATGACGCAAACCATCGGGGTGCCCATGGCGTCCATCTGGTCGGTGACTTTCTTGCCCACCATTGAGCCGCTGATGACGAGGTCGGGGTTGAGCGAGAGGATGCTCTCGATGTTGAGGTTGCTGATGCCGCCAATGCTGGGTATGTCCTGAGCCTCTGGCGGATACTCGCAGAAGTCGGTGCGGCCGACGAGGAGCTCTTGTGCGCCGAGGGCGTAGATGATCTCGGTGACGGCAGGGGAGAGGCTCACCACGCGCTGCGGCTGTGTGGGCACCACGACGCTGCGGCCGTAGTCGTCGGTGACGGTGTCGCTGACGGCGGCTTGCTCGTGGCCTCCGCCGCAGGCGGCGAACAGCATGACGACGCCCGTCAGCAAGACTTTTAACTTATAACTCATAACTCTTACTCTTAACTCATAACTCATAACTCTTAACTCTTAACTCTTAACTCTTAACTCTCACGCGTCTTCCATGCCGCCGCAGATGGGCAGCACGACGCTGGTGATGTAGGGACACATGTCGCTGGCGAGGAAGACGCAGGCCTGTGCCACCTCGTCGGTGGTGCCAGGACGCTTCATGGGTATGCGGCTGCACCAGGTGTCCATGAGTTCCTTGGGTATGTCGGCGGTCATCTCTGTCTGCACGAAGCCCGGGGCCACCACGTTGACGCGTATGTTGCGTGCGGCGAACTCCTTGGCGCAGCTCTTGCTGAAGCCTATGATGCCGGCCTTGGAGGCGGCGTAGTTGGCCTGGTTGTAGTTGCCCGCGATACCCACCACCGAGCCGATGTTGACTATGGAGCCGTGCCCTTGCTTCCACATGGCCGGCTGTATGGCCTTGGTCATGCAGAAGACGCTCTTGAGGTTGGTGTGCAGGACGCGGTCGAACTGTTCCTCGGTCATGCGCTTCACGGCGCTGTCGTCGGTGATGCCGGCGTTGTTGACGAGAATGTCGACGTTGCCGAAGTCGGCCAGCACCTCTTTGACGAAGGCCTGTGCGGAGTCGTAGTCGGCCACGTCGGCGGCATAGCCCTTGGCTTTCACGCCGAGAGCCAGCAGTTCCTGCTCGACGGCCTCCATGGCGGCGTTGCGTGTGCGGCCGCAGAAAGCCACATTGCAGCCCTCTTTGGCAAAGCGTATAGCGATAGCGTGACCGATGCCGCGGGTGGCTCCGGTGACGATGGCGGTTTTGTTTTCTAATATCATTTGTAGGTAATGTTTAAAGGTGGGTTCTATAAATTGCTTTCAATCGATTTTGTCATTATTTCGAGCAGATCTCCGTGCGGAAGGAGGGAGCAATGCGGTGCATTGTAACCGACTGACAATCGGAAAGATGCCGAAATAAGGGCAAAAGCGCTGAAAAAATTAAATACACACATATTTATTATTGTTTTTTTAATGTGGAATTTATAGAACCCACCTAAAGATTAAAGGTTAATGGTTAAAGGCTTGCGCACCAATGTGCCGCGTCAGCCTCATTAACCATTAACCCTTAACCATTAACCGTTATCCGGAATTAGAGCAGCTTGGCGAGTTTGGCAGCGAGGTCGCCGACGCGGGTGCTGTAGCCCTTCTCGTTGTCGTACCAGCTGACGATCTTCACGAAGTTGCCGTCCATCACCTGGGTCAGCAGGCTGTCGAAGATGCTGCTGTGGGTGTTGTCGATGATGTCGATGCTGACGATGGGCTCGTCGACATACTGCAGGACACCCTTCATGGCACCATTGGCGGCCTCCTTGACGGCGGCGTTGATTTCCTCCTTGGTGACGTTGCAGTTGAGCTCGGCGGTCAGGTCAACGACAGAGCCGTCGGGAGTGGGGACGCGCATGGCGAAGCCATCGAGCTTGCCCATGAGTTCGGGGATTACCAGACCCACAGCCTTGGCGGCGCCGCTGCTGGTGGGGATGATGCTGACGGCGGCGGCACGGGCACGACGGAGGTCGCTGTGCGGCTGGTCAAGGATCTTCTGGTCGTTGGTGTAGCTGTGGACGGTGTTCATCAGACCGCGCTTGATGCCGAACTTGTCGTTGAGCACCTTGGCCACAGGGGCGAGGCAGTTGGTGGTGCAGCTGGCGTTGCTGACGAGCTGCATCTCCTTGGTGAGCACGTTGTCGTTGACACCCATCACGACGGTGGCGTCGACGTCGTCGGCCTTGCCGGCAGGGACGGTGAGGATGACCTTCTTGGCACCGGCGTTGATGTGCTTCATCATCTGCTCGCGTTTCTTGAACAGACCGGTCGACTCAACGACGATGTCGACACCAAGCTGGCCCCAAGGCAGGTTCTGCGGGTCGCGCTCGGCATAGATTTTCACTTTCTTGCCGTTCACCACGAGGCAGTCGCCGTCGGCGTACACTTCGCCGTCGAAGTTCTCGTGCACAGAGTCATATTTGAACAGGTATGCCAGGGTTTTGGCGTCGGTGAGGTCGTTGATAGCGACGATGTCGAGCTCGGGGTGGGCGAGCATTGCGCGGAAGCTCATTCTTCCAATTCGGCCGAAGCCATTGATTGCTACTTTTGCCATAGTATTTTGTTTTTTAATGTTTTATATTGTTTGTTACTTGGACTTTGAATTGACAAAAGTATTAAACTTTTTGAATATATGCAAACCTTTTTTATTATTTTTGTATCTTTGCATATCGTTTATGGCAAAGGTACGCAGACATAAGACATTGAAGTCCAGCGGACAGAAGCGGAAAGCTGCCCTCAAGGGATGGCGTCAGCTCGGCTTCTTGGGCAAGGTGTGGCGTGTTTTGTGGGTCACGGTGCTCACACTCTGGCTCATCACCCTGCTGCAGGTATTCCTCGGCTGGTTCATCAACCCGCCGCTCACCCCGCTCATGATCCAACGCTTCGGCCAGCAGCTCTTCAGCAAGGACCGCAAGGTGTGCTTCGAGCGCGACTATGTGCCGCTCGACAGCATCAGCAACAACCTGGTTACCGCTGTGGTATATGCCGAAGACGGCCTCTTTATGTACCATCATGGCTTCGACGTCAAGCAGATGAAGCAGGCCTACCGCGAGAACAAGAGCGGCCGGCGTTTCCGCGGGGGCAGCACCATCAGCAACCAGACGGCCAAGAACGCCTTCCTGCCGCATTCACGCAACATGGTGCGCAAGGCCTTCGAGGCCTACTACACCGTTATGATTGAGGCCGTTTGGGGCAAACGGCGCATCATGGAGGTATACCTCAACGTCATAGAGTTTGGCGACGGCATCTACGGAGCCGAAGCGGCGGCGCAGCACTATTTCGGCCACTCCGCCAAGCGCCTCACCAAGACCGAGGCCGCACAGCTCGCCGCCACGCTGCCGGCACCCCTCAAGCGCAACCCCGCGCACCAGACTCCTTTCTATAAAAAGCAGGTCGCGGCCATAAAAGAACGCTTCGGATGGGGGGCTGTGAACATCGACTTACCGAAAGAAAAGCGCAAAGAACGCTACAAGGACCGCGAGACCCTCGTGGAGTTCATCCTCTGGCGCATGAAGCAAGACTGATGGCTGATGTGGAACATACTTGGCAACGCTCCAGGCAGGACTATGAGACCTACCTGCGACTTGAGCGCGGTATGGCCGACAACAGCGTGAAAGCCTACATGCAGGACTTCGACCACATGCAGCAGTTCATGTGTGAGCAAGGTATTGTGCCTAAGAACGTAACGAAAGATTACCTGCAGCAGTTGTTGAAGCAGTTGTGCGACCTTGGAATCGCTCCCGCATCGCAGCGCCGCATGATATCCGGCTGGCGTATGTTCTTCCACATGATGGTCATCGACGATGACATCAAAGACAGCCCTGCCGACCTGCTCGACCTGCCCATCAAGCCGCGCCACCTGCCCGACGTGCTTACCGACGACGAGGTGACGGCCATACAGCAGACTTTCGACCGAAGCCTCCCCGAAGGCGAGCGTAACTACGTGATTGTGGAGGTGTTGTACGGCTGTGGTTTGCGTGTCTCCGAGCTCACCGAGCTGCGCCTGTCGTGCATCTACGTCGAGGAGCAGTATCTGAAGGTGATAGGCAAGGGCGACAAAGAGCGCTGGGTACCCATCAACGAACACGCCCTCAAGCTGTTGCTGAACTACATACACAACGTACGCAGCCACCTTGACGTGAAACCGGGCGAGGAGAAGATAGTCTTCCTCAACCGTCGCGGCCACCGGCTGACGCGCCAGATGGTCTTCATCATGCTGCGCGACGCCGTCGCCGCTGCCGGCATCCGCAAGAAGGTGAGCCCCCATTCGCTGCGCCACAGCTTCGCCACCGAGCTTGTGGAGAACGGGGCCGACCTCCGCGCCGTGCAGGAGATGCTGGGTCACGAAAGCATCAGCACCACAGAGATTTACACCCACCTGACGCGCGACACCCTGCGCAATACCATCGCCGCCTACCATCCACACTACAAGAAGTAGGCGCACCTGTTCCAATTCATTCCCCCGACCATCCTTCCGCCGGGCATCAGCAACGAGGCTCCTCCTCGTCGTCGCCTTTTCCCGCCAACCCCACCTAAACGGCTACTAAACGGCTACTAAACGGCATCAACACCCCATAACTCCTAACTCATCACTCCTAACGCCCAACTACGGCTCCGCGGCAGAGGTGACGGCGGTGTAGGCTTTTCATTTTCAGAAGATAGGGTGTATGGTGCATTATTTTGTTGAAATATCGGCCATTATTTTTGTATTATTTCAAAAAAAAAGCGTATCTTTGCAGTCTCAAAAAACCGAAAAATAAGTATAACAATCAATAAACAAACAATTTAAACAAGATGACTAAGTACGTTTACACGTTCGGCGGCAAGACTGCCGAGGGAAAAGCTGACATGAAGAACCTCCTTGGCGGCAAGGGCGCCAACCTGGCCGAGATGTGCCTGCTGGGCCTGCCGGTGCCTGCCGGCTTGACTATCACTACCGAGTGCTGCACGGCCTACTATGCCAACAACTGCGAGCTCCCCAAGGGCCTGATGGAAGAGGTCTGGAAGGGCGTCGAGAATATCGAGAAAATCATGGGCATGAAATATGACGATGCCGAGAACCCCCTGCTGGTAAGCTGCCGCTCGGGCGCCCGCTCGTCGATGCCCGGCATGATGGACACCGTCCTCAACATCGGCCTCAGCAGCAAGACCATCCCCGGTATGCTGAAGAAGACCAACAACCCCCGTTTCGTGTATGACAGCTACCGTCGTCTTATCATGATGTATGCCGACGTGGTGATGGAGAAAGCCGAAGGCATAGAGCCCGCCGACGGCAAGGGCATCCGCAAACAGCTCGACGACATGCTCGACGAGTACAAGGCCGTCAAAGGCTACAAGAGCGACACCGAGCTCACCGCCGAGGACCTGATGAAGCTGGCCGAAGCCTTCAAGGTGCGCGTGAAAGAGGTGCTGGGTGTCGAGTTCCCCGACGACGCACGTGCCCAGATGGTCGGCGGCATCAAAGCCGTCTTCAAGAGCTGGAACGGCAAGAAGGCCGTGAGCTACCGCAAGATCGAGGGCATCCCCGACGACTGGGGCACCGCAGTCAACGTGCAGGCCATGGTCTTCGGCAACATGGGCGACACCAGCGCCACCGGCGTGGCTTTCACCCGCAACCCCGCCACCGGCGACAACCAGTTCTACGGCGAATGGCTCATCAACGCTCAGGGCGAGGATGTGGTGGCCGGTATCCGTACCCCCAACCCCCTCAACAACGAGACCAAGAACGAGAAGAACAAAGAGATGAAGTCGATGCAGGAGCTCATGCCCGAGACCTACAAGGAGCTCTGCGACATACGCACCACCCTTGAGGACGCCTACCACGACATGCTCGACATCGAGTTCACCATCCAGGACGGCAAGCTCTACATGCTCCAGTGCCGCGTCGGCAAGCGCACAGGCGTCGCCGCCCTCACTATGGCCTTCGACATGCTGAAGGAAGGCCGCATCGACGAGAGCGAGGTGGTGATGCGCATCAGCCCCGCCCAGCTCGACGAGCTGCTGCACCCCATCCTCAACGCCGAGGACGAGAAGAAGCACAAGGTGCTCGCCAAAGGTCTGCCCGCCGGCCCCGGCGGCGCCGTGGGTGTCATAGCACTCACCAGCGAGAAGGCCAAGGAATACCGTGCTGCCAAGATCAAGAACATCCTCGTCCGCGAGGAGACCAACCCCGAGGACGTCGAAGGCATGCGTGCCGCCGACGGCATCCTCACCGCCCGTGGCGGTATGACCTCGCACGCCGCCCTCGTGGCTCGCGGCTGGGGCAAATGCTGCATCGTGGGTTGCGACGCCGTGAAGATCGAGATGGAGAAGACTTCCGTCAAGACCGACCAGTTCGGCAAGAAGAAAGTCAACGTCGAGGAAGGTGGCACCGTGACCATCAACGGCAAGGTGTTCCACGAAGGCGACCTGCTGAGCCTCAACGGCACGAAGGGCTACGTCTATGACGAAGAGGTGAAGATGATCGACGCCACCGAGAACCCCCTGTTCCAGGAGTTCATGAAGCTGGTGGACAAATACCGCAAGATGGGTGTGCGCACCAACGCCGACAACCCCGCCGACGCCCAGAAAGCCATCGACTTCGGTGCCGAAGGTATCGGCCTGTTCCGCATCGAGCACATGTTCTATGGCGAGAACAGCGAGAAACCGCTTGAGAAGCTGCGCAACATGATCCTCGCCGACACCAAGGAGGAACGCATCGCCGCCCTCGACGAGCTGGAACCCTACATCAAGGAGAGCGCCAAAGGCACGCTGAAAGTGCTTGACGGCAAGCCCCTGACCTTCCGCCTTATGGACCCCCCGCTGCACGAGTTCGCCCCGCAGGGTGAAGAGAAGATGAAAGAGGCCGCCAAGCGCCTCGGCATCAGCTACGAGGATGTGCGCAAGCGCGTCGAGAGCCTCCACGAGGTCAACCCGATGATGGGTCTGCGCGGCGTCCGTCTGGGCATCATCTACAGCGAGATCACCCGCGTGCAGTTCCGCGCACTCTTCAGCGCCACCTGCGAGCTGATGAAGGAAGGCATGCACCCGATGCTCGAGATTATGGTGCCTCTGACCATCAACGCCGCCGAGCTGAAACACCAGAAAGCCATCGCCACCGAGGTGAAGGAAGAGGTGGAGAAGAAGTACGGCGTCAAGTTCGAGTACAAGTTCGGCACCATGATAGAGATTCCGCGCGCCGCCCTCGTCGCCGACCAGATCGCCGAGGTGGCCGAGTTCTTCAGCTTCGGCACCAACGACCTGACACAGATGACCTTCGGCTTCAGCCGCGACGACGTCAACGCCATCGTGAAGACCTATGTCGACGAGAAGATCATCCCCGCCGACCCGTTCAACAGCTTCGACCAGGAAGGCGTCGGCCAGCTGGTGAAGATGGGTATCGAGCGTGGCCGCTCGACCCGCGCAGCCCTGAAGTGCGGCGTCTGCGGCGAACACGGCGGTGACCCGACGGCTGCCGAGTTCTTCTACAAGGCCGGCATGAACTACGTCAGCTGCTCGCCCTTCCGCGTGCCTGTGGCCCGCCTCGCCGCCGCCCAGGCCGCCATCAAGGAAGCCAGAGAGAAATAAAATAAAACAAAACCTCACCCCCCGGCCCCTCTCCCAATAAGGGAGGGGGGAGGGGAGTTGAGAATTGGGAATTGAGAATTGAGAATTGAGAATTGAAAATTAATAAAACCAGAAAAATATGACTATCAAGGTTTGTGTCGGCAGTTCCTGTCACCTGAAAGGGTCATACGAAGTGATCGAGGCCTTCAAGGAGGTGCTGAAGAAATACGATGTGGAAGATGTCGTGGAGCTTCAGGCAAGCTTCTGCCTCGGTCATTGCGCCCTAGGCGTCACCGTCGGCTGCGAAGGGATGGAACCTGCGGAGCGCGGCCCGCAAGTGGAGGAGACCCCCGACGGGTTCATCCTGCACAGCGTCAATGCCGGCAACGTAGAGGAACTGTTTGCCAAAGAGATTTATCCGAAACTCTTTCTAAACTAAAAAAGAACTAAAACAACTAAGGAATCATGTCTGAATATCTGGAATTCAAGACTGTTCAATGCAAAGACTGCTACCGCTGCCTGCGCGAGTGTCCGGTGAAAGCCATCAACATCAAGGACCATCACGCGCAGATTATTGAGGAGCATTGCATACTGTGCGGCCACTGCACCAAGGTGTGCCCGCAGCATGCGAAGATAGAACACAGCGAACTCGCTGTGGTGAGAGAACTGCTGAAGAGCAACGAGAAGGTCGCCGCCACCGTGGCGCCGTCGTTCATCAGCAGCCTCGGGCAGACGGACTTCTCGGTGCTGCGCATAGCGCTGGCCAAACTGGGATTCGCCGTCGCCGAAGAGACCGCCGTGGGAGCACAGGCCGTCACAGAAGAATACAAGAAGGTGCTCCAAAAAGGCGAGATGCGCAACTTCATCACGTCGGCCTGTCCGGCAGCATGCCGCCTGATACAGATGTACTACCCCAAGGCGCTGCCTTATCTGGCGCCTGTCGACTCACCCATGGTGGCGCATGCCAAGATGTTGCGCCGCAACGATCCGAACCTGAAGATAGTATTCATCGGCCCCTGCATAGCCAAGAAGCGCGAGGCCGACGAACACGCCATAGAAGCCGTGATAACCTTCGAGGAACTGCTGCAGCTCTTCGAGGAGAACGGCATAGACCTGAACACGATAAACAAGCTCACGGTAGGCGACGAGACAGACATCGCCAACCGTGCAAAAGCCTATCCGGCCACGCAGGGCATCATACGCTCGTTCGACGCTTTGCCGGAAGGCTACCGATACATGACGGTTGACGGCGTCGACCGTATTGCCGATGTGTTGGAGAACATAGAGACGATGGACCACGTGTTCATAGAGATGAACGTGTGCCCCGGAGGCTGCATCAACGGTCCCTGCGCCATTGCCCACGAGGGCGGTATGATCAAGGCCGAAGCCGACATCGACCGCTATGTGGAACACGAGATGGCCACCCGCAAACACCTGCCCGCCCCCGATGCCGGCGTCCAGCTGGCTTACGCTCATCCGCGCCTGCGCGCCAAGAGCCGTCCCGCTACCGACAAGGAAATAGAGGATGTGCTGCGCCGCACAGGCAAGTTTACCAAAGCCGACGAGCTCGACTGCGGCGCCTGCGGCTACCGCACCTGCCGCGAGAAGGCCTGGGCTGTGGTGAACGGCTATGCCGACATCGACATCTGCCTGCCCTACATGCGCAAACGCGCCGAGAGCCTGGCTGTCGACATCGTGCGCAACTCGCCCGAAGGCGTGATGATTGTCGACCCCGACATGAACATCGTGGACATCAACGCGTCGGCCATGAAGATGCTGGGCCTCAACGGTACGCCGGAGAGTGTCGTCGGCCGCCCTGTGGCCGAGAGCTTCCAACCGATAGACTTCTACAATGCGTACAGCAAGAAGCAGCGTGTGGAGAACCCACAGCTGCACATACAGGCCACAAACCGCTACCTGAGCCTCACAGTGAGCCTGCTCAGCGAGCAGAACCTGCTCTTCGGCTTGATGAAGGACATCTCCGACATGGTGAACTACGACAAGAAGCTGGAGAAGGTGAGAATGGATACCATCAGCACCACCGACGACCTCATCATGAAGCAGATGCGTGTGGCGCAGGAGATTGCTTCGCTGTTGGGTGAGACAACGGCAGAGACCAAGGTGGCGCTGCTGAAGCTTAAGAAGACGCTCAGCGACGGCCAGGGAGACCTGGGCGTCGACGGCCGCCCCAAGGACTGGAAAACAGCAAAGGTCAGTGACAAGTGAATGGTGAAAGGTGAACTATGAAACAACTCTGTGTAGAATACGGATACACTTCGCTCAACCACTATGGCGAGGAACTCTGCGGCGACAACGTGGAGATGACCTCCGATGGTGAGTGGACGACGTTGGTGCTCGCCGACGGATTGGGCAGCGGAGTGAAAGCCAACATACTCTCCACGCTGACCAGCAAGATACTATGCACGATGGTGGCCGGTGGCGCCGACATAGAGGACTGCGTCGGTACCATCATACAGACGCTGCCCGTATGCAAGGAACGCGGTGTGGCTTACAGCACATTCTCCATCATCCATGTTAACAACGAGGGTAGGGGACACCTCTTCGAGTTCGACAACCCCGAAGCCATCTGGTACCATCACGGCCACACCTGCGATTTCCCCCGCGAGGAGCTGAATGTCTACGACAAACGCGTGTTCGTCAGCGAGCTTGAACTCGACGATGGCGACATGGTCTTCGTGATGAGCGACGGCACCATACATGCCGGCATCGGCCAGATGCTGAACTTCGGCTGGCAGCGCAAGGAGATAATGGAACACCTCGACCATAATATCGACCCCCATATGTCGGCACGCGCTGCTGCCTGCCTGCTGGCGTCGGCATGCAACGACCTCTACCTCGACAAGCCGGGCGACGACACCACGGTGGCGGCTATACGTATGCGTCCGCGCACGATGGTGCACATCATGGTGGGGCCGCCGGTGGACAAGGAGAAGGACGAGGAATATGTGCATCGCTTCATGATGGACACCGACAAGCGCATCGTCTGCGGCGGCACCACCTCGCAGGTGGTGGCACGTTGCACAGGCCGTAAGCTGAAGACCAGCTTCGACTTCCCCGACAAGGATGTGCCACCCATCGGGTTCATCGACGGCATCGACCTGGTGACCGAAGGCGTGATAACGCTGCGGCGACTGCTGGCGCTGTCGGAGAAATACGCGTCGGTGAAAGACCTCACGCCGAAGACCTATGCCAAGAAAGACGGCGGCTCCCTGCTGGCTAACATCATCTTCGAGGAGGCCACGCATGTGGTGTTCTTCGTCGGACAGAACGTCAACGCCGCCCATCAGGGACTTGATATCGACATAACCATGAAGCTCAAGCTCGTCGAGCGCCTGGCCGACAACCTACGCAAGATGGGCAAAAATGTAACTGTGAACTATGATTGATTATGGAGCAGAAACTATTTGACACCAACGTACAATGGATTAAATACAAAGTCCTCAAGGAGGTCATCCGTCGTGCCTACGAGGGTGGTCTCGACGAGGCCTATATAGAGATTCCCAAGCTTATAAGCCCCGGTCCCAAGTCGGAGCTCAACTGCTGCATCTACAAGGAACGAGCCATCGTACAGGAACGCATCCACATGGCCATGGGGGGCGACAAGAACAACCCTAACCCCGTGCAGGTGATGGAGACCGCCTGCGACGAGTGCCCGGCTGCCGGCATGCTGGTGACCGAAGCCTGTCGCGGATGCATGATGCATTCCTGCAAGGAGGTGTGCCCCAAGGGAGCCATCACCATCGTCAACCACCGCTGCCACATAGACAAGGAGAAATGCATCGAGTGTGGCAAGTGCGCCGCCGCCTGCCCCTACAGCGCCATCATCGCCCAGAAACGTCCCTGCATCAAGAGCTGCAAACCCAAAGCCTTGAGCATACGCCAGGAGGACGACAAGGCTGTCATCGACAACGAGAAATGCATCTCCTGCGGCGCCTGCGTGGTGAGCTGCCCCTTCGGCGCCATCACCGACCGCTCGCTGGTACTCGACATCATCGACATGCTCAAACAGAGCGAGGAGAACAGTCGCTATCGCGTCTATGCCGTCATTGCACCCGCTATCGTGGGCCAATGCCGCTTCGGTCGCATCGAGCAGGTGGTCACCGCCATCAAGCGACTCGGCTTCCATCAGGTGGTGGAAGCGGCTCTGGGTGCCGACATCACCCTCTACACCGAAGCACGTGAGTTCCAGCACAAGGCCGCCGAGAGCGACAACCCCGTGATGACCACCAGCTGCTGCCCGGCTTTCGTACGCTTCATTGAGACCAACTTCCCGGAACTCATAGACGCCATCTCCACGTCGCCTTCGCCGATGATCACCACCGCACGCCTCATCAAGCGCAGCGACCCCACGGCGAAGGTCGTCTTCATAGGTCCCTGCGCCGCCAAGAAGTTCGAATACACGCTCGAGAAGACTCAAGGGATGATCGACTGCGTGATGAGCTTCGAGGAGCTGCAGGCTTTCCTCGACGCACGTGGGATAGACACCACACAATGTGAGGACACCCACCTCGACAACGCCTCCTTCTACGGCCGCATCTTCGCCAAGAGCGGCGGCATAGCCCAAGGTGTGGCCCATGTGGCCGAGAAGCTGGGTCTTGAAGGTGTGAACCCATGCGTCATGAACGGCATTGACCAATGCCGCCAGCATTTGGCCCTGTTGCGAGCCAAGAAGGAGACCGCCAACTTCTTCGAAGGTATGGCTTGCGACGGTGGCTGCGTGGGCGGTCCGCTCAGCATCACACGTTCGCCGAAGAATGTCTTCGACGTCGACAAGTACGGCAACTCCGCCGCCGAGAAAGACATCGACGGCTCCGTCAACCTTTATAAAATGACAATGAAACAATAAAAAATATACAGCCATGAACGAAAAAATCAGAAAAGACCTCGAAGCATTGGGCATCACCGGTGTGAAGGACATACACTACAATCCCTCGTATGAGGAGCTCTTCAAGTTTGAGAGCGACCCCAGCCTCACGGGTTACGACAAAGGCCAGCTCACCGAGCTCGACGCCATGAACGTGATGACCGGCATCTACACCGGCCGTTCGCCCAAGGACAAATACATTGTGATGGACGAGCAGTCGAAGAACACCGTCTGGTGGACCACTCCCGAGTACAAGAACGACAACCACCCAATGAGCGAGCAGGTGTGGGGCCACGTAAAAGGCCTCGCCTGCAAAGAGCTCTGCGGCAAGAATCTCTTCGTTGTCGACGCCTTCTGCGGCGCCAACAAGGACACCCGCATCGCCGTGCGCTTCATCATGGAGGTGGCTTGGCAGGCTCACTTCGTGACCAACATGTTCATCAAGCCCTCCGCCGAGGAGCTCAAGGACTTCAAGCCCAGCTTCACCGTCTACGCTGCCTCGAAGGCCAAGGTCGACGATTACAAGGAACTCGGCCTCAACAGCGACACCTGCGTGGCCTTCAACGTCAGCAGCCGCGAGCAGGTCATCCTCAACACCTGGTACGGTGGCGAGATGAAGAAAGGTATGTTCTCGATGATGAACTACTACCTGCCGCTGCGTGGCATCGCCGCAATGCATTGCTCGGCCAACACCGACATGAAAGGTGAGCACACGGCCATCTTCTTCGGCCTCAGCGGCACCGGCAAGACCACCCTCAGCACCGACCCCAAGCGTCTGCTCATTGGCGACGACGAGCACGGCTGGGACGACGAGGGCGTCTTCAACTTCGAGGGCGGATGCTATGCAAAAGTCATCAACCTTGACAAGGACAGCGAGCCCGACATCTACAACGCCATACGCCGCAACGCCCTGCTGGAGAATGTTACCGTCAACGCCAACGGCAAGATAGACTTCGCCGACAAGAGTGTCACCGAGAACACCCGCGTGAGCTATCCGATAAATCACATCGAGAAGATTGTGGAGCCCGTGCACGGCAAGAGCGCAGGCCCTGCTGCCGAGAATGTCATCTTCCTCTCTGCCGACGCCTTCGGTGTGCTGCCTCCGGTGAGTATACTTACCGCCGACCAGTGCAAGTACTACTTCCTCAGCGGCTTCACCGCCAAGCTGGCAGGTACGGAGCGCGGTATCACGGAACCCACGCCGACCTTCAGCGCCTGCTTCGGTCAGGCCTTCCTCGAGTTGCACCCGACGAAGTACGCTGAGGAGCTGGTGAAGCGTATGGAGAAGAGCGGCGCAAAAGCCTATCTGGTCAACACCGGCTGGAACGGCACAGGCAAACGTATATCCATCAAGGATACTCGCGGCATCATCGACGCTATCCTCGACGGCAGCATCCTCAAGGCTGACACCAAAAAGATACCTTACTTCGACTTCGAGGTGCCGACATCGCTGCCCGGTGTCGACCCGAAGATTCTCGACCCGCGCGACACCTACGCTGACGCAGAGGTGTGGGACGAGAAGGCCCGCGACCTCGCCGACCGCTTCGTGAAGAACTTCGTCAAGTTCACCTACAACGAAGCCGGCAAGGCCCTCGTCGCCGCAGGCCCGAAACTTTAATTTACAGAAATTTTATTACACATAACTGCTGTGAAACGCCTCATCCTATCGTTGCTCTTCGTAGCATCGGCAACCGCCGCTTGGGCCTATGACTTCAAGGTTCAGGTTCGAGATTATGCGCTATATTTCAACATCATCGACGCCGACGAGCATGCCGTCGAGGTTACGGCACCGCTCACCGAAGGCAACAACCGATGGGCTGGCGAGGTACCACCCGCAGGCATCCTCGAGATTCCCGGCGAGGTGGTATGGGGCGAGCATACATACAATGTCGTCGCCATTGCCGACAGAGCATTCTACGGCTGTAGCGACATCACGGCTTTATCGCTGCCGCCATCAATCACCGACATCGGCGCCTATGCTTTCAGCCTCTGTACAGCCCTGAAGGGCGAGGTGACCATCGGCGAGAACGTCGTCTCGCTTGGCCGTTCGGCATTCTTTGGCTGTGGCGGTATCACAACGGTGCACTTCAATGCCGTCGCCTGTCAGTTCATGGGTGGCTCTCGCAGCAGCACGGTCTTCGGCAACTGCCGCTCACTCACCAAGGTGACCTTCGGCCCCAAAGTGAAGAGAATCCCCGACTATGCTTTCACTGGCATGAACCTCCTAAAGTTCGAGTGGGTCCTCCCCGCAGGTCTGGAGTACATCGGCGACTATGCCTTTGCTTTCTGCAGCTCCATCTACGGTACGCTGACGCTACCTGCAACGATGCGACATGTGGGCAAGCAAGCCTTTACACAGTGTCACGATCTTAAGGCTGTGGTGTTTCCGTCGCGCATTGAGAGCATCGGCCAAAGGGCGTTCTACCAGTGCATCAACCTCACCCAGATAACCGTCTACGCCCTCGTGCCGCCCACCGTTGAGGCCGACGCCTTTGCGGGCATCAGGGCGACGACGGCCATCAACGTGCCGTGTGTGAGCGTTGAGCGCTACCGCGAGTCGGAAGGGTGGGGGAAACTGCACAATATGAAACCCATGCAGCCATGTTCGCTAGAACTCACAGTGAGGAGCAACGACACCCTCGCCGGCACCGTCATGGGTGCAGGTCACTACCGTATCGGTGACACAGCCATACTTGTGGCCGTCTGCAAAGCAGGGTACTCGTTCCAAGGTTGGGCCGACAGTGTCAGCACCAACCCACGCCGTGTTGTCGTCACCGACACCACAGCCTACACAGCCATTTTCAGGCGTGCCGAGGTGGTGCACGAGGTGCAGTATGTACACGACACCATCTACCGCGATGGGGTGCAGACCATCTATCAAACCGTGGAGGCCAACGATCTGGCGAAACCCTTGGGACAGCAGGATATGATTGTCTACAACCGCGCCAACCACAGGCTCGAGCTTGGTGTTGCCCGACGCGACATCATGTCGCTGGCCCTCTACGACGATGTGGGACGCTGTGTCTACACCGGCAAGCCCCTGCTCGGCTTTATAAACATGCGCAACCGTCCCTCTGGCTATTATATCATACGCCTCACCACCATCGACCAGGAACATTACCTGCGTTTTTACCACACGAAAAACAAATAAATAATCAATCAATATGACAAAGAACAACTTTGCATCCCGTCACAACGGCGTTTCCAATCCCGCCGAAGAGCAGAAGATGCTCGACACCATTGGTGTGAAAACCATGGATGAACTCATTGAGAAAGCGGTTCCCGCCGCTATCCGACTCAAAGAGCCTATGCCTCTGCCTGAAGGTATGAGTGAGTACCAGTTCCTGAACCACGTCCGTTCGCTGGCTCAGAAGAACAAGATGTACAAGAGCTACATCGGCATGGGCTATTACGGCACCATCACCCCCGCCGTCATCATGCGCAATGTCTTTGAGAACCCCGGCTGGTACACCAGCTACACTCCTTACCAGACCGAGATATCGCAGGGTCGTCTCGAGGCCTTGATGAACTACCAGACCATGATTGCCAGTATGACCGGCATGCCTTTGAGCAACGCCTGTCTGCTCGACGAGGCCACTGCCGCCGGCGAGGCCATGATTATGTTCTTCAACAGCCGCAGCCGCCAGGCTGTCAAGGAAGGCATTGTGAAGGTGTTCGTCGACGAGGGCATCCTGCCCCAGACGCTTGCCGTGATGCAGACCAATGCCGCTCCCCGCGGTATTGAGATTGTCACCGGCAAAGCTGCACAGACCGAGCTCGACGGCAGCTACTTCGCCGCCTTCGTGCAGTACCCCAACCAGTTCGGCGAGGCTCAAGACTGGACCTCATTCATCAGCAAGTGCCACGAGAAAGGTATCTTCGTCTGCATGGCCACCGACCTTATGGCTCTGGCCCTCATGAAGACTCCCGGCGAGATGGGTGCCGACTGCGCCGTAGGCAACGCCCAGCGATTCGGTCTCCCCATGGGCTTCGGCGGTCCTCATGCCGGCTTCTTCGCCTTCACCGAGACCTTCAAGCGAGCCTTCCCTGGCCGCATCATCGGCTGGAGCGTCGACGCCAAGGGCAACCCCGCCCTCCGTATGGCTCTCGGCATGCGTGAGCAGCACATCAAGCGCGACAAAGCCACCTCCAATATCTGCACTTCCGCAGCCCTCGTGGCCAACATGAGTGGCTTCTACGCCATCTGGCATGGTGCTGAAGGCATCCGCGAAATTGCCGTTCGCATCTGCGCCCGCGCCCATCGTCTTGCTATGGAACTTGAGCAGTACGGTTATAAGCAGTGGAACAAGGTGTACTTCGACACCCTCGCACTCCAATGCCCGGTGCCCACCGCCAAGGTGCGTGAAGTGGCCCTGAAGCATGAGATTAACTTCCGCTATATCTGCGACGAGTGCATCGGCATCTCCATCGACGAGACCACCGAGAAGTGCGACCTCGACGCCATCGTTGCCTGCCTGGCCGAAGCTGCCGGCAAGAGTGCCAAACCGCTCGAGTGCAAGGGCTGCTGCTGCCAGTTCGCCGACGAGGCTATCCCCGCCGAGCTGAAGCGCACCTCCGCCTACCTCACGCAAAAAATCTTCAACCGCTTCCATGACGAGACCTCCATGATGCGCTATATCAAGATGCTTGAGGAGAAAGACCTCAGCCTCAACCGCGCCATGATTCCGCTGGGCTCCTGCACCATGAAGCTCAATGCCGCCGCCGAGATGATGCCTCTCAGCTGGAGCAAGTTCGCCGGCATGCATCCCTTCGTGCCTGCCGACCAAGCCCAGGGTTACATCGAGATGATCAAGGACATCGAGCACATGCTCTCCGTCGTCACCGGTTTCGCCGGTTGCTCGCTGCAGCCCAACTCGGGCGCCTTTGGCGAGTACAGCGGCCTCACCGTCATCCGCAACTACCACATCGCCAACGGTCAGTCGCAGCGCAACGTCTGCCTCATCCCCGCCTCCGCACACGGCACCAACCCCGCCTCTGCCGCCAAGGCCGGCATGACGGTTGTCGTGGTGAAGTGCAACGACAAGGGTGATGTCGACATCGACGACCTGAAGGCCAAAGCCGAGCAGTACAAAGACACCCTCAGCTGCCTGATGATCACCTATCCGTCGACCCACGGCGCCTTCGAAGAGGGAATCCTCGACATCATCAACATCATCCACAGCTTCGGCGCCCTCGTCTACATGGACGGTGCCAACATGAACGCCCAGGTGGGTCTCACCAGCCCCGGCCACATGGGTGCCGACGTGTGCCACCTCAACCTCCACAAGACCTTCGCAATGCCTCACGGCGGCGGCGGTCCCGGCGTAGGCCCCATCTGCGTCAGCCAGAAGCTCGTCGACTTCCTGCCCACACACCCCGTTGTCGAGGTCGGCGGCAAGCACGGCAACACCATGGCGGCAGCCCCCTATGGCAGCGCCTACCTCCTGCCAATCACCTACGGCTACCTCCTCATGCTCGGCGGCGAAGGCCTCACCGATGTCACCAAACATGCCATCCTCAACGCCAACTACCTCCGCGCACGTCTGCAGAAGTACTACAAGATTCTCTACACCAACCGCAACGGTATGTGTGGCCACGAGATGATTGTCGACTTCAACGAGTTCAGCCTCAAGGTCGGCGTCGGCGACATCGCCAAGCGTCTCATGGACTATGGCTTCCACGCCCCCACGGTGGCCTTCCCGGTGCACAACACCCTCATGGTCGAGCCCACCGAGAGCGAGCCGCTCAGCGAGATGGACCGTTTCTGCGACGCCATGATCGCCATCCGTCAGGAGATTGACGACATCATGACCGGCAAGAGTGACGAGAAGAACAATCCCATCGCCAACGCTCCCCACACCATGCAGGTGGTCTGCGCTGACGAGTGGAACCTCCCGTACAGCCGTCAGAAGGCCGCCTTCCCGCAGCCCCACTGTGAGAAGTACTGGCCTACCATCAGCAAGATCGACGACGCCTATGGCGATCGCAATCTGCAGGCTGTCTGGGCCGAGTAATATCTACCCACATTAATACCAATCGCGGGCGAGGATGCTTCCTCGCCCGCGATTCTTTTTCTCTCTACGTCTCTATAACTCTACGACTCTACGACTTCCGGCTCCGCCGAGAACGCCTCGTCGAGGGCCTTCGATGTCTCGCCTTTCTCTATCTCAAACAGCACCTTGCTGTCGTCGGCGGTGATGCGTATCGTGTCGCCGGGCAGTATGACGGCCTTGATGATCTCGTCGGCCAGGTCGTCCTCCACATAGCGCTGTATGGCTCTGCGCAGCGGACGTGCACCATACTGCTCGTCCCAACCTTTCTTTATCAGGAAGTCCTTGGCTTTCTCGTCCATCTCCACACCGAAGCCCATCTGCTTCACGCGTCCGAAAAGACCGCGCAGCTCTATGTCTATTATCTTGTGTATGTCTTCGCGCTTCAGCGAGTTGAAGTATATGATGTCGTCTATACGGTTGATGAACTCCGGCGCAAAGGCTTTCTTCAGACTCTTCTCTATCACTTCGCGCTGCAGCTCTGCCTTCTCGGCCTCTCGGGCCGCGGTGTTGAAGCCCACGCCTATTCCGAACTCCTTGAGCTGACGGCTGCCGATGTTGCTAGTCATGATGATGATGGTGTTCTTGAAGTCCACCTTACGACCGATGCCGTCGGTGAGCACACCGTCGTCGAGCACCTGCAGCAACACGTTGAACACGTCGGGATGTGCCTTCTCGATCTCGTCGAGCAACACGATGGAGTAAGGCTTGCGGCGCACACGCTCCGTCAGCTGGCCACCTTCCTCGTAACCCACATATCCCGGAGGCGCTCCTATCAGACGGCTCACAGCAAACTTCTCCATGTATTCGCTCATGTCTATCCTTATCATCGCAGCCTCACTGTCGAACAAATACTTCGCCAACACCTTTGTCAGGTATGTCTTGCCGACACCTGTGGGACCCAGGAACAGGAAGCTGCCTATCGGGCGGTTGGGGTCCTTCAGACCTGCGCGGTTGCGACGTATTGCCTTGGCTATCTGACCTATGGCCTCGTCCTGACCCACCACCGAGCCCTTAAGCTCATCCTCCATGCTCATCAGGCGGCCCTGCTCGCTCTCGGCTATACGCTCCACCGGCACGCCCGTCATCATGGCCACCACGGCGGCCACATCTTCACCCGTCACCTGCACATGCTTCTCGCGCTCTTCCTCCTCCCAGCGACGCTTCATGTCGGCCAGCTTGGCTGTCAGGTCGCGCTCCTGGTCGCGGTACTGTGCCGCCTCGCTGTAGTGCTTGCCGGCAAGCACCTCCTTCTTCATCTGTGCCACTTTGGCTACCTCAGCCTCCAGCGTCACAATCTCCTCCGGCACCTTCACATTGGCTATTCTCACCCTCGCACCAGCCTCGTCCAAGGCGTCGATGGCCTTGTCGGGCTGCAGACGGTCACTCACATAGCGCTCCGTCAGCGACACACAAGCCTTGATGGCAGCGTCGCTGTACTGTACCATGTGGTGCTCCTCATACTTGTCCTTTATATTGTTCAGTATTTCAAGCGTCTCCTCGGCGGTGGCAGGCTCCACCAGCACCTTCTGGAACCGGCGCTCCAGCGCCGTGTCTTTCTCTATGTACTGGCGGTATTCGTCGAGCGTCGTCGTGCCTATGCACTGTATGGCTCCGCGCGAGAGGGCCGGCTTGAACATGTTGCTGGCGTCCAGGCTTCCAGCTGCGCTGCCGGCACCCACGATGGTGTGTATCTCGTCGATGAAAATGATTATCTCTGGATGCTGCTCCAGCTCGGTGATGATGGCCTTCATTCTCTCCTCGAACTGGCCGCGGTACTTCGTACCTGCCACCAGGCCCGCCAGGTCCAGACTCAGCAGCCGCTTGCCGTAGAGCGTGCGAGGCACGCTGCCTTCGGCAATCCTTATCGCGAGGCCCTCGGCGATGGCGCTCTTGCCAACGCCGCTTTCGCCTATCAGTATCGGGTTGTTTTTCTTCCTGCGGCTCAGTATCTGCGCTATGCGGTCCATCTCCTTCTGCCGGCCCACTATCGGGTCCAGCTTGCCTTCCTTGGCCAGTTTCGTTAAGTCGCGTCCGAAATTCTCAAGGGCTGGAGTGCCGCTCTTGCCCTGCTGGCTACTGGCCGTCTGGCGTTTGCCGCCAACCGACGTCGGGTCGTCGAAGGGGTCGTCGTTGTCGTCCTCGCTGGTCTGCATGCTGAAGTCGGGCAGGTCTGTAGGCTCCGTAGCCGGACCGTTGGCGCGCACCACCTTGGCGAAGCGCTCATAGTCCACGCCAGCCTTCTGAAGCAGGTTGCTCACCAGGTTGTCACCCTCCTGCAGCATGGCCAGTATCAGGTGCTCCGTACCGATGACCTTGGCCTTCAGCTTTATACTCTCCAGATAGCTCAGCCTCAACACCTTCTCGGTCTGCCGCAGCATCGGTATCTCGCTGTCCTCGCTGTAGCGCACGTCGGCGTCGGCCTGGCTCACATGCTTCTCAATCTTATCCTTGATCTCGTCGTTGTTCACACCCAACGCCGCCAGCATCCCTAGCGCTGTGCATTCCGGCACACGCATGATGCCCAGGTAGATATGTTCCACACCGATGGCTCCGTTCTTCAGCCTGATGGCCTCGTCACGGCTGAAAGCCACGGCTTTGCGGGTGTTTTCACTTAAATTGTTTTCCACAATAATTACCTTTATTATTTTTTGCAAAAATACACTATTTCCATCACCTGCAACTTCCGTGCCAGAAGTTGTTTTCAACAGCATCGTGTCAATTGCCGCCACCCAGAAAAAAAGACGGAGTCCCTACGGCCCCCATTTGGCCCCTCCTCGGCTTCTCTACGGCATTCCACTGAAGAAATGGTCCGTAGGGGCTCCGTTGGGACTCCATACCGACACCGTCGGAAAAAGATGTGCAATAAAAGTTGTGCAGTAAGAAAAAAAAGTGTAATTTTGCATCTCAATAATAAATATATCATCCAATCATGGCTCTGAATATCACCGACTCACTGACAAAGGCCATCGCTCAGGCCCTTAAAGAACTCTATGGAGTGGAACAATCCGCCGGCAGCATTGCTCTGCAGGATACCCGTCGCGACTTCCGCGGCGACTATACGCTCGTCGTCTTCCCCTATGTCAAACAGGCCCGTAAGAGCCCCGAGGTTGTGGCCGCCGAAATAGGCGAGGCCGTCAAGGCCGCTCTGCCCCAGGTGGCGGGCTACAACGTCATCAAGGGCTTCCTCAACTTCGAGATCGCCGACAGCTACTGGCTGCAGTTCCTCGCCGAAAGGGCAGGGCAGGACGACTACGGCATGGTGCACCCCTCTGCAGAAGCGGCTCCAGTAGTAGTTGAATACAGCAGCCCTAACACCAATAAGCCGTTGCATTTAGGCCATATCAGAAACAACCTCCTCGGCTGGTCAGTGAGCCAGCTGCTGGCTGCCGCCGGCGCCAATGTGAAGAAGGTGAACCTCGTCAACGACCGCGGCATCCACATCTGCAAGAGCATGCTCGCATGGCTGCGCTACGGCAACGGCGAGACCCCCGAGAGCTCCGGCATGAAAGGCGATCATCTCGTTGGCAAATACTATGTAGAGTTCGACAAACACTATAAAGAAGAGATCAAACAGCTGATGGAGAGTGGGGTAGAGGAGGAGCAGGCCAAACGCGAGGCACCTCTAATGGTGGAGGCACAGCAGATGCTGAAACGCTGGGAAGAGGGTGACAAGGAAGTGCGCGCCTTATGGGAGAAGATGAACGGCTGGGTATATGCCGGTTTCGACGAGACCTACAACCGCTTGGGTGTCGGCTTCGACAAGGTCTATTACGAAAGCCAGACCTATCTGCTCGGTAAGGAACTGGTGCAGAAAGGCTTGGATATAGGCGTGCTGTTCCGCAAGGAGGACGGCTCGGTGTGGTGCGACCTGACGGGCGACGGCCTCGACCAGAAGCTGTTGCTCCGCAAGGACGGCACCAGCGTCTACATGACGCAGGACCTCGGCACCGCGCTGCTCCGCCACAATGACTTCGGCGCCGAGCGTCTCATCTATGTCGTGGGTAACGAACAGGACTATCACTTTAAGGTTCTGAAACTTATACTTTCCAAACTTGGTTTCCCCTGGGCCGACAAGGTATACCACCTCAGCTACGGCATGGTGGAGCTCCCCAACGGCAAGATGAAGAGCCGCGAGGGTACCGTGGTCGACGCCGACGACCTGATAGACGAGATGGAGCGCACCGCCGAGGAGATGAGCCGCGAGCACGGCAAGAACGACGAGTTATCGCCCGACGAGCAAAAGCACCTGTACCATATACTTGCGTTGGGTGCACTTAAATATTTCATACTGAAAGTAGACCCCACCAAGAACATGCTCTTCAATCCGGCCGAGAGCATCGACTTCAACGGCAACACAGGCCCCTTCATCCAGTATACACACGCCCGCATCCGCAGCATCGTGCGCAAGGCCGGACAAATCGACCTGTCAACCTGTCAACCTGTCAACTTGACTGAGAAGGAGAGAGGAGTGCTTAAAGTATTACATTCACTTCCCGACATAATTAATTCCGCAGCAGCCGCTTACAGTCCTGCTATGGTTGCTAACTACGCCTATGAACTGGCCAAGGCCTTCAACAGCTTCTATCAAGATACACCGATACTGCGTGAGGAAAACCAGCAGCTCAAAACGATGCGCGTAAGCCTCTGCGCGGCAGTGGCCAGCGCTCTCAAAAACACGATGAACATACTAGGCATTGAGGTGCCGGAAAGGATGTAGTCATGATATACAAGCAGAATATTGAGGTTCCTTCATATCTGTGCGACGTCGACGACCGCCTCCATGTATGGGCGGCAATACGCCTGTGTCAGGAAGTTACAGAGTACCATGGCAATGCCACAGGTATAGGTTTCAAGACCTTGGTGGCACAGAACCGCGCCTGGGTCATCACGCATGCTTTCTACAATATATACCGTCTGCCTGACGCCTTTGAGCAGATTATGTTAAATACATGGTCGCGTGGTAACAACGGCCTCCTTGCCAACCGTGACTACCGGGTGCAGAACGCGGCAGGCGAGACGCTGCTCACAGGCACGTCGGCTTGGGCTCTCATCGACATGACGTCCCGCCGCGTGATGCGTCTCAACGACGTGATAGCCAACTACGAGAACCATCCGGAATGCGCTACGCAATACGATAAACTTGCCAAATTGCAGATTCCTGAGATGTCGGCCGACGATCTGGCCATGCAGCGTCCGGTGAGCTACGCAATGCTCGACCATACGCAGCACATGAACAACTCAGAATACATACGCATGATTTTCGACTGCCTGCACGAACGAGGTTTCTCCACAGCGCGTCCATTCACGCTGGAAATGAACTACGCGCACGAATCGCGCCCAGGTGATACTCTGAATCTTTTCCTTAAACAAGCCGACGATTCAAGCTTCGTCCAAATAAGCAATTCTCGTGGAGTTAGCATCACAGCCAAGATAGCCTCGCTGCAGTAGTCATATTGTATTAATATGGCAGTTATGTTAAATAGGTATATGTAGAACAACCCCATCGTCATGGGGTTGTTATTATTTTGTAGCTGTATCTATTATAGCGGCTTTGTCGATGCGACAGTCGGCTTTCAGTCGCGCTACGTTACCGTGTGTGACAAATTCGTCGGGTATGGCGAGAATCGTGATGTTGTGAACTATGTCGGGATGATTTTCGGCGAAGTATTCGGTCACAGCTTCGCCGAAACCACCCAGACGGCAGCCGTCCTCGACTGTTATTATGCGGCGGTAGCCCTTGGCGGCTATTTCGTCAAGCAGACGGGTGTCCAACGGCTTGAGGAAACGCAAGTCGTAAACGGCGGTTGAGACGCCTTGCTTTTCAAGCTCTTCGGCGGCAGAGACGGCATCGTTGCCAGGATGTCCGAGGCTGATGACAGCCACATCTTTGCCTTCCCGGAGGCAGCGGCCCTCCCCTATCTTGATTTCACAAAAGTCTGATTGCCAATCGCTATGGACGCTTGCGCCACGTGGATATCTTATGACGACAGGACCACGGCCTGGCAACTGTGCGGTGTACATCATGTTGCGCAGCTCGTGTTCGTTCATGGGTGCGCAGACGGTGAGATTCGGCACTGGTCTGAGATATGCCAAATCGAACGTTCCATGGTGTGTGGGACCGTCGTCGCCGACCAATCCGGCGCGGTCGAGACAGATGATTACAGGCAGTTTCTGCAGTGCCACATCATGTATGATCTGGTCGTAGGAGCGTTGTGCAAAGGATGAGTAGATGTTGCAGAACGGCACCATTCCGGCGGCAGCGAGACCTGCCGAGAATGTGACGGCGTGCTGTTCGGCGATGCCGACGTCAAAGACCCTCTCTGGCATCTCCTCCATCATCATGTTGAGAGAGCAGCCTGTGGCCATTGCCGGAGTGATACCCACGATTGAGGGGTTATGCTTGGCCAGCTCGATTATTGTGCGACCGAAGACTTCCTGGTATTTCAGTGGTTTGTCGACTTCTTCGGCTTTTATCTGGTTGCCTGTGCGGATGTCGTACATTCCCGGTGCATGATATACCACGGGGTCTTGTTCGGCCTGGCGCAGTCCTTTGCCTTTCTTGGTCACTACATGGAGAAGTTTCGGTCCTTCTATGTCACGTAGGCGTTTCAGTATGTGTATGAGGTCGTTGATATTGTGTCCGTCAACGGGTCCGAAGTAGCGTATGCCCAGAGCCTCGAAGAGGTTGCTGCCACCTACAGCCACTGTTTTCGCCGTTGAAGTGAGGCGCTGCAGAAAGCCGATTGTAGTGGAGTGCCGACGGTCGCCCTCGTCGCCGTCGAGCCGTTGCCACACTTGCTTCTTAAGTTTGTTGTAGCGTCTTGAGGCCGTGATGCGAGTCAGGTAGCTGTTGAGTCCGCCGACAGCTTTGTCGATGGATATACCGTTGTCGTTGAGGACGATAAGGATGTTGGCTTTGGAGTCGCCGACGTTGTTGAGTGCCTCGAATGCTTCGCCGCCGCTGAGGGCGCCGTCGCCGATGACGGCTATGTGGTTGCGGGTGGTGTTGCCTTGCAGCTTGCTTGCGGTGGCCATACCGAGGGCGGCGGAGATTGATGTGGAGCTGTGTCCGGTGCCGAAAGCGTCGTAGGGGCTCTCGCTCATCTTCGGGAAGCCGCTCAGGCCGCCATAGGTGCGTATTGTTGAGAAGCGGTCTCCCCTACCCGTCAGTATTTTATGGGCGTAGGCTTGATGGCCCACGTCCCAGATGAGTTTGTCGTCGGGGGCGTTGAAGACGTAATGGAGGGCGATGGTAAGTTCCACGGTACCGAGGCTTGATGCCAGGTGGCCGGGGTGTGACGAAAGAGTGTCTATGATGTAGTCGCGCAGCTGGTCGGCGATTGGCGGGAGCTGGTCGACGGGTATTCTTTTCAGGTCAGCGGGTGAATGTATATCTCTGAGTACCATTGTAGTGTTGGTTATCTGACACCGTAAGCCGGTGTTTTTTTGGGGAGTGGTTCAAATGCTTTGTTCAGTTTTTTATCTTTGAGGCGTCCTTGTGCACCGTTGCGGAGTTCCCATTTGCCGTCGACGAATGCATAGGCCAGTTCGAGTCCCGAAGGGATATAGTACTGGAACAATCCCTCCATTCCTTGTACTTGGGGCTCCACTTCGTCGAAGATTATCATCTTCTCTTTGTGCTGTTTGCGTTTCTCGACTGTACGGTAGCGGTTGGTGCCTTTCACTTTGACGCGTTCGCGTTCGACCTCTTCGACAAATTGTTCCTCATAGCTGAGGCTGACCATTGCATCGTTGCGATATTCAAGTACCACACGGCGGAGGTTGCGTTCGCGGCGGAAGAGCGGTGCGCCGAACTGTGGTGTACCGCCGCGCAGGATGACGGGTTCTATTATTTTGCGTTCGGTGAGGTTGTCGACGCCGTTCCAGCCGAGGAGCGTGTAGTAGGTCTTTCCGGCGTGAGAAGTCTGTATGAGTTCCTGATAGACGGCGCCGAGCCAGTTTGCGGGTGTGAGGAGCGACTCTTCGCGGTTCATAATTTCCTCGCTTTTGTCGTTGAGCAGGCTGTATTGGTATTCTTCTTCGCGGTCGTTGTAATACTGTATGGCGCCGAAACATTCGAACTCGCCGTTGTCGCGCACGACGGCCCAGGTGAAAATGCGCAGGAGTCCGTCGGGCGAAGTGAGGACTGAAGCCACTTTCGGCAGCTGCCATTTCCATTGTTCGGATTGTTCTTCTTCCAATGCTGCCGAGAGCTCGCCGACAGCCTGTTCGGAAGCGAGATAGCGTTCGTTGTCGGTGGGGGCCGATGCGGTGCGTATGAGCAGCTCTGCCAGCCGTTGCTGGTGGAGTGCCATTAGCTCGCGGTTCTGGGCTGTTGCTGCCGGCAGTATCATTGCCAGCATCAGGAGCAATAATGTGGGACGGCGTATCATTGCAACCCTTTATTTCTTGTGGGTCATTATGTCGAGGATCATGTCGTCGGTCTGGTTCATGCCGTCTTTGCCGAGGCGTCCGAGGTTGCGGATGCTGCAGTCGAGGTCTCTTTCGCTGAGGCCGTCGGTGGAGTCGACGACGCGGCGGTGTACGGCCAGTTCGGAGCAGACGAAGGCGCTGTAGAGGCCGACGCTCATCTTGAGTGCGCAGCTGGGTTTGGCGCCGTCGCATACCATGCCAGCGATGGTGTTGATCATGTTCTTCAGGGCGTAGCCTACCTGCTCGAAGCTGCCCCCTTCGAGGTAGGTCAGTGCGGCGCTGACGCCCATGGTGGCGTTGACGATGCCGCAGAGAGCGCTGAGACGGCCTATGCCGCGCTTGATGTATATGCTCATGAGGTGGCTCATGGTGAGTGCGCGCAGAATCTGCTCGTCGGTGTTTCCTTTGAGTTTGCCGTAGTAGTATACGGGGAGGGTGCAGCAGATGCCTTGGTTGCCGGAGCCGGAGTTGGAGTATACGGGACGGGTGCAGCCGTCCATGCGTGCGTCGCTGGCTGCGACGGTGCGGGCCACCACTGTGTGCACCATGTCTCCCCTCGCCTGCTCCATCAGTATCTGTCCGGTATGGAGGCCCATGCCTTCGAGGCCGCATTGTGAGGCTGCGTTGTTGTATGTGACGGTCTCGCGGAGCCAGTCGAGTTCACCGAGGGGTGCTGAGGTGGCGTAGTCGTAGACCATGCGTGCTGTGAGGTGCAGCTGACGGGTGTCTTCGTCCTGTTTGTCTTCAGCCACAAGGCCCTGTTTTTGGTCAAACACGACCTTGCCGTCGAGTTCGAGGTGTATGAAGTTCGTGTGGCGTTTGGCGATGACAGCTGTTGCCGCGTGGCCGTCGGCCTCTGCGAGGCATTCAATATAGAGTTTGTCGCCGTTTTCTTTGACGCTTATGTTGATGCTGTCGGCGTGGTTTGCGAGCCATTGTTTGGCATCTTGCACTTGGTTTTCTGGCATTGTCAGCACTTCGAGGCCGCGCATGGAGTTGCCGTGTGTTACGGCCATAGCCACCGCTATGGGCAGACCTATCATGCCGGTGCCTGGAATGCCGACGCCCATGGCGTTTTTGAAGACGTTCTTACTGAGTTTGAGTCTCACTGACGCGGGCATGGAGCCGAGGGTTTCGACGGCTTTGGCGACGCAGAGTGCCACAGCGCCGGGTTCGGTGCAGCCTGTGGCGGGCACTACCTCATGCTGCATTATATCCTTTATTTGCTCGCGTAATACCTTATCCATAGACAGATAGCAATGATTATTGTAAATTATTTTAAAATGCAAAGATACAACAATAATTCTATATAACAAAAAAAAAGCCGACTTCCGTCAGCTTTTTGCTTTCAGTTTGTCCATGAATTTGGCGGTGTCGATGATGAAGCGCTCGTGGGTTCCCTCGCCGATGAGGCCGCAGTCGTCGAAGGCCTTCACATGGAATACGAGTCGGCGGCGGTCCACTTCTGTCAGCTCGCTGTCGCACCACACGCGACGGCCTATGGGCGTCGCCGAGAGATGGCTGACGTTGACCAACGTGCCCACGGTGCCTTGTCCTTCGTCGAGGTGCGGCAGTACGCTCTCGTAGCATGTCTGTTCGACGAGTGCCACGAGCATGGGTGTGGCGAAGACGTCGACGAGGCCGCTGCCCACGCGGGCGGCGCTCATAGCGGGGGTTACGATCTGTTCATGATGTCCTTTGATTCCGGTCTCTATCATACAAAGAAAGTTTGCATCCTTAACGCAGGATGCAAACTTTTATTGTGTAAGAGTCATAGAGTCGTAGAGCGAGGCGGTGGGTATAATTGAGAATTGACAATTGAGAATTGAAAATTGCTAATGGTTTTTATCGGTCAGAACCGGTACTTCCAGCCGAGGGTGAGCGTGGAGGGTTGGAAGTTTAGGTCGTCCACCTCGGTGGCAAGTCCTGTGATGTGGGCTTTGCCTATATGCCCGACGCTGATGATGTACTGGAGATAGAGTCCGCCATCAAGCCTACGTTTAGCATACAGGAAGTTGACTGTCAGAGGCACGATGTAATTGGCTGAGGAGAACGAGTTGACGTAGTCGGTGCCACCTCGCGAAGTTGAGAGGAATATTTCGCTGAGGCCGACGCCGAAGCCCGCTGTGGGTTCGAGGGTGAAGTTTCTGCCGAGGTTGAAACGGTAGCCGAGGTCGATATGATAAAGGTTGTCCTGTTTTTTTACAAGCTGGTTCTTGACGGAGATGATGTTGTCTGCGGTACCGTCGAGGTGCAGGGCGAGGGTGAAGCGGCAGTATTCCACGCCGATGCCGATGCCGACTTGGGCCGCCACGCTGTAGACGCTACGGTAGTCGAGCGCGTGGTGATAGGTGTGCATGTGGTTGGTGAAGCCTTTGCTGCCGTCGAGGAAGTTAAAACCGAGGTTGAATTCGCCCCAGGGATTAACCTTCCTTTTTCCGGACTCGTTTTCCTGAGATGAAGCTGTGCCTACTGCCAGCAGGCAAGCCAGCAGCAGAGCCGTCTGTTTGATGTTGATGTGTTTTACCATGATG
>JAEEGG010004150.1_pt1 | contig 35340 bp, 24 predicted proteins | sample 9134161 | NCBI WGS metagenome assembly JAEEGG01 (sample SAMN16246543, study PRJNA631951) | gut metagenome | biome: gut microbiome; feature: rumen; material: CR-attached | host: Bos | place: Iran: Karaj | collected 2018-10
GCCATTCGGCGGCGTCGATGATTTCTATTCCCTCGTGCTGATAACGCGGCTGATACGTTCTTGCTATCAAAATCTTCGGGTAAGCGTCCCTGATCTGCAGCATCGGGGACACTTCGCGTTCGAAGGTCGCCGGGTCGGAAATATCGTTCGCTAAGGATTCCGGCCAGACTTTTGGCCAAAACAATTGTGCGGTATTGCCTTGGATATGTAAAGTACAAAACTCGGGGGATTCCAGGACTAGTTTCTTAGCAAATCAAAACGTTTCGTTTTGTCGATTTGATCCCAAATCGCACACATTGGTTGATAATACCTCTCTAGGACATGCCAATGATCTTTAGAGCACAGTTGATCGCTGACGATGCTTTTTACCTTTGCAATATCAGTTGAGAAAAAAGTGTTTCGATAATACTCAACTGAATCAAAAACAAAAATATGTGTTGGACGGAAGTTCAATTCCGGCGGATAATCCACAAATACTTTAACAAGAATACTATATCTTTTTTCAAACAGTCTTTGAATCATTTCTTTACTGTTCGAAACTAGATGCTGTAAGGCAAGAATATCAAGATTATCAATTATTATCGAATATTTTTTTTCAACTGGTTTTTGGGGCTGTTTTATAGTAGTCAAATCATTAGCAGTAATACTCCTGTTATTGAATCCATAATAAGCTCTTTCTTCTGGGGTTAGAAGTCTATGATACTCCGGCAGAATATCCATTGCAAAGCAGGCTTCATGAAAGATTCTCCAGAGAGTTCTTTTAATCAATGGGTTTTCAGATATTAATCTATAATTATCCGTGTTTGTCCATAAGAAGAGTATTTCTTCATCAATAAAACGATCAGTAGGAGCACCGTCAACAAATATATTTTTCTCTTCTGTTTGCAAATAGCATGCAATAATTTCAATTGATAATTGATCTCTTACAGAATTGATAAATTCTCTTGCAAGATTGCTTTGCACACCGCCCCCATATTTTGCTATGGTAGATATGGGGGTTTGAGTCAACAATGACGCGTAATTACCTATCATTGCATTCTACCCCTTTTAGTTCTGAGAAAAAAACATAGCCCCAAAGAACTGTTGAACTTTTGATCGCACGGATGTCCGTGTGACCGATTATTGCTTCTGTCAGGCGAGGGAGAGGGTTTTGCCTTCCCCCTCGTTCTTCGGTGGAGATGGTGGGATTCGAACCCATGACCCAGGGTTGTTTTTAAGGATTCGAACCAGACTTTTGGCTAGAAAAGATTTGTGCGGTATTATCCTTATTTTTTACTGACGCGACGAGTGCGACGAGGCGGCATGGAGGAAACCTTTTCAAAGAATTCTTTCAGTTCGTCAATCCACGCCTCTGTTCTGTCATACGTCCACTTTTCATATCTGTATGCCAGAGCTATTTTTATTGCCGGATTTAAAGGAAGTAACGGAGAATTCTTTGTCATTTCGATATTTTGCTGAATATATTCAGGCAGTTCTGTGATAGCCGGGAAGCTATCGGGAGGACCTTTGCAGATTTCAAATGATATACGCTCGTTCTCATCCCAGAAGTCAACTTCCTTCTCAGGATGATCCGGATAAAAGCACTTGATCCATACCAATGGGATTGTAGATAAATAGTCATCGCCCCTATGCCAACTGCAAAGGATCTCTGCCTGAAAAAAAGTGTATCGCTTTCCGTCTGTTGTTTCATGAACGATAAACACGTCATCAATATACCAATAATGGTTGGGCGCAAAAGGGCGTAATGCTGTAGTTACATTTGGTACTGAATGAATGTTTGATATCCCCGTCTTTTCCTCAATTTGTTTTTGAACCTGCTCAACCAAAGCATTTGAGAAATTGATACCGCAGGAAACCGGAAATCTTATTGCTGCCACGCGTATTTTCGTCGGAGGAGTTTGCCGTAAAAGCTTCCTTGCTTTATTGTCATCATTTTTAAAGGAAGAATTCATTTCCCTGAATAAACCAGATGCCATTGTGATTGTATAGGGATCGTAATTCCAATATTTTCTTCCGAACTTTTTCTTGATTTCCTTATAATAATCAATTATATCGTTCAGATCGTGAGTCATCTCATATCGCATAATAATACCACCCATTCTAAGAAATCACTTGTTGAACGAGCGCATCCATGTATTCTCCTAATCTGTAGTATAAAGGAGACGCCCGTCCCTGGGATAAATTAGGTCCTTGTAATTTTGATTCATTTGTTGTGTCTTCGTATTCACCGCAATGATACACACGATGCTGCAAGAAACAGCGATTATTGTCATCAACCATGATTTTTCCGATAAAGACCAAGCCATCACATTCCTCGAAAGATACTTTGACGTACAATTCACAATTATCAGAATATAATCCCCGAAGTCCTGTGTCGGAAACGGAAACAGTTTGTTCCTGCCTGTATTCATCAAATGACAGAAAGGTTTTTTTGACAGCAATATCCATTATCTCATCGACAGCTTCTTTTTTGTCGACGGCAACGGCCGTCTGAGATAAATACTGAGGTTTAAAATAGTACTCCTCATCAATCCGCCCGTCAGCTGTGATACCTGCCTTATTGCCGTCATACCAGAACAGTTCGGCGCTTGCGGGTGTATAATCTGCGGAAGGATTGATATCACAGTCGCATCGCCTTACCACACAAACGGTTGTTACGGCCCCGACGAGCCATCCTTTCTTGTAGTACACCATAAAAGACAGATCATCGCAACCTTTTATGGCGGAAAAGTTTATTTTGGGGTTCCATCCCCAGTCTTTTTTTGAAACGAACTCGTAACATTCAGTATAAACTATATTCGGATCAAACAATTCGTATTCATAATAACAGTATTCAGCAGAGTATTCCTCAGGATATTTATAGGCATGTTTTGATACTTGGTGGCATGATATGAGCAAAACAAATAAGACAATAATAAGAGGAATTATTATTGAACGTCGAGTAGGCTTCATTCTGGTACCTCATCAATTATAACCGCGAATAAAACTTGTATCATTCGGATTATATACGTAAACTCCAAGAATGGAGTCCTTTATAAATGAGAAAACACTATCATCTTCTAATATAAATGTATGAGAACTATTAATGCCACTACAACAATAAATCCTATTATTATTTGGTTCGCCGTTTAACGCGGCGCTCCATTTGGGAACCATTAAATCTCCATCTGTGGTGAAGGTGTTTGGGACTAAAGAATAGTCATACCTTATCCATAAAACCGGTTTTCCATAGTGTTTTTGGGCTTTTTTGTCCCGTTTTTTTCTTCAATACCGCTGTTTTTTCCTCATCCGCAAATCTGCTGCCGCACTCAAACTGTAAAAGTCGGGTTATAACATTTACAACAGACCTTTATTCGAAATCTGGAACCAGTTCTGCAATATCATTATTCAACGGTATTAATATGTTCTTCCACAATCCATCGGTCGGTTTATAAAACACAATATATAATTTGTTATCTTCCTTACTCTTAATTACACCGCCATCCCATACAAGATATTCATAATTGTCAAATGTTACCCTTATATTGAGCTCAAATATATCAAATGTAATCTCATCCCCGTTTTTATAGTTGCCTTTTTCCAGGCATTCAATGAGATCAGATTGAAATCGATCTGCCTTTTCACCGTCAAATGATGAAATCACTTTTGTAACAAGCTCGTTTCCCAACTTCAGAACGTCAATATGATATAATTCTTTTAACGATTTTTCATTTTTATATATTTCAATCTTTTTAATATGATACGATAATATCTCTTGCTCGGGAAGCGCATCGTTGTTTTTGTTTTTTACAATGTCGCGTCCATTAATGCCAAACATAAGGACTTTAGTCATTACTAAATAGTCCTCCATAGAAACATCTTTTATCGCACGATAATACCCCCATCCTCCGGGAATCTCAATTTTTCCTATTTCGTTTTCTGCGGCTATCAGATGAATCAAGTTTGGATCTGCGCGAATATAATTTTCCTCACAGTAAGCTGTTGTATATTTTTGAGGATATGTCACAATATACTCATCCGAATGTGAACATGATTTTGGTAGGAATAGCAGTACCATCAGTAAACAAACAGACAATACTATACTCAAAGTAACCCCAAATATTATCTTAAGAATTATCTTAAGAATAACAAGTGTTTTTTTTAATATAGTTTTCATGATAGATTTAATCAGTTAATGCGAGAAAGATAACTCGCAATTGCATCATCATCCAGCACTGGTGTCATATGGTAGCCGGTTTGAGCAATGCACCTTGACGGATAAAGATTAGCCAATGAACCGCTTACATCCGGCACCAAACTGTCGCCCATCTCCATCCCATCAACTTCAAGGCCAACTATGTATGAAGAGTACGAAACGATTTCATATAAGTTTACATGAGATACCGTTGAGTAAACCTCACTGTGATGATTGGATTGGTTGCGTTTTTATAAGAGGGTAGCGCAAAAACCGTATGCATTGCCGATCTGTACAGAAATTGTTGGTTTTCAGACGCAAAAAGTGTCTGTACGTCACTTATTGCGGCTGTTCAGTCTTTTGAAACGGAGCGAAGCGGAGTGGAGAAAGGCTGAACAGCCGCTCCGCTTTCATTGAACGATACATGTGTCAGATGCAGTTTTTCAGACGGTACTCCACCGGACTCATATAACCCAAACTGCTGTGCAGACGTTTTCTGTTATAGAACAGCTCGATATATCTGAAAACATCTGTCTTTACCTCTTCTATTGTATCAAACTTCTTGCGATAAATCAATTCTTTCTTCAAGCTGGCAAAAAAACTCTCCATGCATGAATTATCGTACGGACATCCGTGAGAGTTCATTGAACTGACAATACCGTTTTTCAGAATAAGGTCACGATGTTTTTACAACGGCTATGAGCTGCATACCTTAAAAACAAAACGCAGGCGGAAGCATTACGCCCCCGCCCGGATATCGGTGGAGATGGTGGGGTAACTCGCTTCGCTCGTGATTCGCTCGCCCTCCGCCTGGCAAGCGAGCTTGCCGATCTCCGGGCGGCGAATGCGAACCCATGCAGCTTCGCTGCCGTGCTCAAATTTGGCACCGTCATCTTCGATACAGCGAGAGGGGACGCGGTTGCGTCCCCTCTCGCTGTATCGGTGGAGATGGTGGGATTCGAACCCATGACCTCCGCGTTGCGAACGCGGCGCTCTCCCAGCTGAGCTACACCCCCGGATCGGCTGTTTTGCGGTCGTTTTGCAAGACAGCTTGATTATTGTATCACAAACCCGTTGAAATGTCAATCATAAAAATGAGTTTTGGGCATATGCCTTTTGTCGCCTTTTGTCTGAAGGAGCAGACCGGCTCCTAAGTCCTTTGTCTTTTTGGAGTGTTTTCGGATCTTCTTCACAACTCCCTGGCCTTACTAACGGAAAATTAACCGGAACGGCTGTTCTTCTTCAAACCCTCTCTCACCTCCCGGCCTGCGCTTCCTAAAAATCCCAGAACAACTTGACACGATCCCCGATCTGGCTGCGATTGACAACGGGTCCCGACTATTGTATAATAAACTTAAGTTTATAACAGACCGGCTCGCCGCCGGGCGGCCGGCAGAAAAGGCAAGAGAGCAACGATGATCAGGATTCTTCATTTCGGCGATATGCATCTGGACTCCCCGTTTTCGGGGGTGGAGGCGTCAGCCGGAGAGCGCCTCCGTGCGGAGCTGCGCAGCCTTTTCGGAGAGATCATGGCCTTTGCTGCGGATTACGACGCGGTACTCATCGCCGGGGATCTTTTCGACTGCGGCTATGTGTCTCCGGACACGGTCGGAGCGGTCCGCGACGCGCTTGAGGCTTACGGCAGGCCGGTGGTCATCGCCCCGGGCAATCACGATCCGTATGTCCAGGGCAGCGTCTGGACCCTGGGGAAATGGTCCGACAACGTATTTATATTCAGTTCCCCGGAGCTATCCCGCTTCGATATCGAGACAGGAGGCGGACCGGTGACCGTATGGGGTTGGGCGTTCACGTCGGACCGCATGGACAGCTGCCCGCTGAACAGGGGGCTCAGCCCGGCGGCCGGCAGGCTCAACCTGATATGCGCACACGGCGACATGTCGTCGCCGATCAGCAGATACTGCCCGGTCACCGAGACCGCACTGTCGCTCAGCGGCTGCGATTATGCCGCGCTCGGTCATATCCATAAGGCGCCGCCGTTTGCAGTGTACGGGAGGACGCTCGCCTCCTACTGCGGCTTCCCGGAGGGGAGAAGCTGGGACGAGCCCGGCAACGGGACGGTCGTGTCGGTCACTTTCGAGGAGGGGAACCCTCCCACGATAGAAAAGATAGTCACAGGACACCACCGGTACGAGATTATGACCGCCGATATAACCGGTGAGGACAGCGATTCCGGCACGGCCGCCAGGCTCGCCGCCATGGCCGCGGGGCTGGCCAACACCTCAGTGATGTTCCGTCTGGAAGGGGCCGTCCCGCCGGACTACAGGCCCGATACCGAAAGGATAGCCGCGGCGGTCGCGGAGGCCGCCCGCCGAGGCGATGTGAGCGTGACCGTCAGGGACAACACCCTGCCCGTGCTGGGCGCAGAGTACCTGGGGTCGGACATGACGGTCAGAGGCGAGTTTTACCGCAGTCTGCTTCCCGGGCTCTCGTCTGCAGACGCGGACGAGCGAAGGCTGGCTTCCGAGGCGCTTAGGATAGGGCTTCTGGCCCTTGAGAACAGGCCGTTCTGAGGGACGTCATGATAATAGAAAGACTGCATATAAACGAGTTCGGAGGACTGAGGGATCTGGACTTCACCCTGTCCCGGGGACTCAACGTGATCACAGGGGACAACGAGTCCGGCAAGAGCACCGTCCTGAACTTCATAAGATTCCTTCTCTACGGCCTGCCGGCATCGCGAGGCGCGGAAAACCAGGCCGAGAGGGAGCGCTCGCTGAGCTGGGGCACCGGAAGCGCCTCGGGCTTCATGGAGATTTCCGACCGCGACGGAGCTTACCGCATCGAGCGAAGCATAGGTGCCGGAGGGGCGGAAAGAAAGCTGATCGTCAGCCTTGCCACCGGCGCGGCCGTGTTTCCCGGGAGGGACGCCGGCGAGGTCTTCACCGGCGTGTCGAGGGAGGTCTTTGACAGCATCTGCTCGGTGAGACAGCTCGGCGTGGGCGACGTCGACGGACGGGCCGTCGGCGCGGCCATAGAGAACATAATGCTGTCCGGAGACGAGTCGGTCGACACCGGGGCAGCCGTCCGGAGACTGGACAAGGCCCGCCGCGAGCTTCTGGCCTTAAAAGGGCAGGGCGGCAGGATAAACGACCTGAAACGCCGGGAGGAAGCGCTCAGCGACAGACTCAGGGAGGCCATGTCTAACGCCGGGAGCGTGCTGGCCCTTCAGGCCACGGCCGAAAAGTACCGGGTCCTGACATCCGAACTGAGAAAGAAGCTGGACGCCGCGAACGACCGCTGCCACGCGGCTGAGACCGTCAGGATCCTCAGGGATTTCGAGAGTCTGCACGAGACCGACGGGAGGATAGAGGCCATAGAGCGCGAAGACGCCGAACTTGCCGAGGGATTCGGCCGCGGAGGCGGGCTCCCCGACGGCGAGTACGCCGTAAAACTTGACAGCCTGTCCCGCAGACTGGGCAGGGCGGAGAGCGATCTTGCCGTGGCCGGAGCGGCGCTTGCCGTGGAAAAGGCTGCCGATCAGGGGGATCCTCTGCTGGCCGCCAGGCATTCGGATATCGAGGCTGCCGGAGGGACCGCCGAGGTTATCGGAACATACCGCAGGAAGAGGGCTTCCGCCCGGAGGAGGACGGCTGTCGTAGCCGTGCTGGCCGGGGCCGGGCTTGTCATCCTGGCACTGGCTCTTTATGTCTTTTTTGCAGCACCGGAACTTCCGTTTACCCTGGGAAGGGACGCGAAGCTTGCGGCGGCCATAGCCGGCTTCCTTATGTGCGTGACAGGGGTCGCCCTGTTCCCGTCCTGCTCGAGGAAGTTCAGGGAGGCAGGGCTGTACCTGCGGGGCTTCGGATACGAGGGCTCCGCGCGCGGTGCCGCGGCCGAAGAGGAGTTTGCCGCCCACGCGGACAGATGTGCGGAACAGGCTGAGATAGGCGACGCACGCAGGCTCGCGGTCGAGCGGGCCGGAGAGGATGCGCTCGTAAAACAGAGAGAGCTCGACTCCGTGCGGAAAGAAGCCGCCGCGGAGCTCGGCCGCTTCTTCGATGTTCCGGAAGACGCCTCCGGACTCGCCGAAGCGCTCGTGAGCGCCGCCGACAGGGCGTCGGGGGTGGCCGCCAAACACGCCGCGAGCCGGCTGACACTATCCGAGCTCGAAGGGACCCGCAAAAGGCTCGCATCGGAGCTCGCGGGTTACGACGAGGTGTCTCTCAGGGCCCATCTGATGCCCGAGGCCGAGGAAAAGCTGGACAGGATAGGTCCGCAGCGGCTGGCCCAGGAGCGCGACGCTCTGGCGGCCCAGCTCGAAGCGGCAACTCAGCGTCTGACGGACGCGGAAAAGAACCTGGCCATACTTTCGCACACCGCGGAGAATCCCGCCAGGCTGCACGCCGAGCTCGAGGCGGTCTCTGCCGAGAGGGAGGAGACCGAACTGCGCTGCAGGGCCATAATACTTGCCCAGCAGACAATAGAGGGTGCCGGCGAGTCTCTTCGCCGCAACGTGACCCCGCGTCTGCGCGCAAGGGCCGGGGAGCTGCTCTCGCTCATAACCGGCGGAAGGTATACGGATATCGGAGTGTCGGAGGACTTTTCCGTCTGCGTCGCCACCCCGTCCGGGACGAAGGACGTCTCGGTAATGTCCGGAGGCACAAGGGACGCAGCCTACCTCGCCCTCAGGACGGCGCTGCTGGAGATGATATTCAGCTCGTCTCCGCCTCCGCTGCTGCTCGACGAGGTATGCTCGCAGCTGGATGACCGTAGAACGGCGGAAGTTCTGCGCACGCTCGGGCTTCTCTGCGACGGCGGGCTGCAGTGCGTGATGTTCACCTGCCACAGCCGCGAGCGGAACATACTGCTCGGGGCCGGGATCCCCCACGGAGGTATCAGACTTTATTGCGAAGGAGCGGAAGAATGACCGCGAAAAAGAAAAAACTCGGGATAATCGGGGGAATGGGACCGCTGGCCACGGCGGAGCTTTTCCGCATGATCGTCGAGAATACAAAAAGTCCGGACGACGCCGGACATATAAGGATCTTCATCGACAACAATCCGCAGATCCCGGACAGGACCGCAGCGCTCCTCGGAAGAGGGCCCGATCCCGTCCCTGCCATGGCCGTTTCCGCCAGGAAACTCGAGAGGATGGGGGCGGATCTTCTGCTCATGCCCTGCAACACGGCGCACTATTTCATAGACCGCCTGCGGAAGGAGGTCGGAGTGCCGTTTATCGACATGATTGAGCAGACCGCCCTGAGGCTTTCGGAAGACGGGATAAAGACCGCGGGGATCCTCTGCACGACCGGCACCATGAAAGGGCGTGTGTACGCGGACAGGCTCGAGCGGGCGGGGATATCGCTCCTTGAGCCGGACGGGGAACAGCAGACGGAGGTCATGCGCTTCATATACGAAGGGGTAAAGGCGGGAAACGCGGGCTTCGACGCATCGGCGTTCGGCAGAGTGCTGAACAGTCTCTACGAGCGAGGGGCGCAGACCGTCATTCTTGGCTGCACGGAGCTGTTTCCGGGTATCAGGATGTACGGAGTCGAGATCGGCAGTTACATAGAGCCCATGAGGGTACTGGCCAGAAGCGCGGTCGGGGCCGCGGGGTACGAGACGGTGGGGGAATGAAGTTGCGCGCCGAGCGCGCAAATGAGGTGCCGCCTGACGGCGGCAATGAGGTGCCGGCCGCGCCGGCAATGAAGACGCGCGCCGGGTGCGCAAATGAAGTGCCGCCCTGCGGGCGGCAGTGAAGGGAAGAAATGCAGGTCGATATATGAATACGCCTGGGCAGGTTCTGCCCGGGCGTATTCAATCGGATACTGTTATGCTTCCTGTATTCATTTGATATCTGCGCAAGAAGCCGCAAACAAACCCTGCCGCCGGCGGGGCCGGCGGCAGGGATACGGACTGAAGCGGGAGCGCGCCTCAGTGAGCCTGAGCCGCCTCCTTTTTGATGTCTTCTATGTTCTGATCGTGCTCTTTTTTGGTCGAGGCCGCCCTGACGTTCTTGTCGAGGTCGGTCACGAAGTAGTACAGAGGTTTCGTGCTCTCGCCGGGATATATTGAGGTTATTATGGCGTTGTAGCTGGGGTTGCATATGGGGCCGGGGATCATGCCCCGCTGCAAGCTGCTGTTGTACGGGCTGACGTATGAGAAGTCGGCCTCGGTGACCTTCCGGCCAAGATCGTGCGACATCGCGTAGATGACTGTGGACTCGCACTCCAGGTAGGCTATGGGGCTGCCATCCGCGAGCCGGTTCCAGATGACCTGCGAGACCAGCTCGTAATCGTTCGCGTAAAACGCCTCCTTCTCGATGATGGAGGCGACGGTCAGCACCTCGTCGATGCTCTTTCCGAGCTCTTCGCAGGCATCGCGCAGCTCGCTGCTGAAGATCTCGTCGAAGCGGTCCAGCATGCGGCGCAGGTAGTAGTATTCCGGCATACCGGTGTAGAAGTCGTAGGTGTCGGGGAACAGATAGCCCTCGAGCCGGTAGATACGGCCCTCGTTTTCCGGGATGTCGGCGAGATAGGGGTACTCCTCTCCGAAGTCGTAGTTCTGGACGGCGTCGACCCACCCCTCGCGCGTGCCGATGCCCTGGGCCAGGAACAGATCTATTATACCGTCCACGGTGTAGCCCTCGGGCACGGTTATGCGCACCGTGGTTATTATTTTTTTCTCAACGAATGACAGGAACAGGCCGTCGTAGTTGGTGTTCGCGTTGACCGTGTACGTGCCGGCCTTGAATTTGTAAGTCTGCTCCTTCTTGTCTATCTTCTTCAGCTTCGCGTAGAAGCGGAACACGCCGGGGTGCTTTATGACGCCCGCGTCGCCGAGGATGTCCGCCAGCTCGTCGGACGTGACGTATTCCGGGATGACGACCTCGACCTCGCGGTCCTCCTTGACGAAGGCGAAGATGTCGTTGAAGAAGGATATGCCGAAATAGGCCAGCGTGCAGGCCGCCACGATGACGAAGGCGATGTAAACGATGCCTTTGATCAGGGCGGTGACCGTACTGGCAGACTCGGTAAATGTGTTGGTGCCGAAAAAGTCGTCGTCCGGGTCGCTGTCGAGCTCCCGGAGAGCGTTTTCATAATCGTCGCCGGTGTATTCGCCGACGTTTCTTTTTTTTCGTTTGAAAAGTGACATCTGAGTTGAGATCCGGCCGGCGGCCGGCGGAGTGCGCCCGCGCGTCCTGTGGCCTCAGGTCAGGATGACTACGGCGTAAAAGACGTAGCAGGCCAGGGCCGCGGGGTGCAGAAGAGATTTGACAAGGCCGGAGGCCCTGGGGTGTTTTTCGGAGAGTTCGCTGAGGATGCCGGTCTGCCCCTCGCGCCGGCGGCGCGGGACGGGATCGCGGTAGGACGACGGGTATCCGCGGGAGGAGTAAAGGCCGTACAGCCTTGCCGCCTCGGCGCAGAAGACGAAGGCCGAGAACAGGAAGACCCCTCCGCATATAAAGGTGAACAGTCTGGAGCCGCCCAGGTCGTAAAGCGTCTGTATGACCGTCCGCCCGAACAGGGAGAACAGGTTGTAGACCAGGTGCACCGCCACCGAGGCGACGAGCGATCTGCACGCGTAGAATACGAGGGCCAGGACGAGCCCCGCGAAGAAAAAGGTCGGGAACATGCGCAGGTCGAAGTGCAGCAGGGCAAAGAAGAGGGATGACATGAGCAGCGACGCGGCCGTGCCCTCGCGATCGTACTCGCCGCACAGCACGCCCCGGAAGAGGTACTCCTCGCAGACCGCGGGCAGAGCGGCGTAGGCAAGCACGTGGTAGATGACGTCGCCGGCGGAGCCGCTGTTCTTGGACACGAATATGCCGTAGAGGTTGTAACGGCTCTCGAGGTAGCCGTATCCGGCCAGCCTCAGATTGATCAGCAGCGAGCCCGATGTGAGCAGGGCCACGGCGGAGATCAGTATCAGGATGTGGCCGACGCCCACGGGCCTTATGCGAAGCGCGGCTACGGAGCCGCCCGTCAGCGCCATATAAACGGCGGCGGGCATAATGAATACTACGATCTGGAGCAGGATGGTGGCGGCGTATTCGTTCTCGCGGTTTAGCAGAGCCGTGTCTATCAGCGAGGTCAGCCGCAGAAGAACGAACACGGACAGGACCAGAAGCGGCGCGGTTATATGGCGCCTGTAGTCGGGGCGGAGCGTCATAGCGGATCGCCTCCGTTTCGCGGACGCGGCCGCGGTAGCGCCGGGAGAGGAAAACAGTGTATTATCATAATGACCTCCGTGTCCCGGCCTGCGGCCCCGGGGACTCAGTATGTGGGGGTGTCGAGTCTCCACTGGCCGTCCTGTAGGACGAACTTAAGGTTTTTCGTGTATGTGCCGCGGACCTTTTCGAGCTTCTCCAGGTCGAGATAAGACCCGGTCGCGGTTATCTCGACGTTCACCATGTCGCCGCGCGACGGCATGACGATCTTCATGGAGGAGAAGTCGTATTCGGTCTGTTCGGTGAAGTACGGATCGAAGCGGTTGGACTTGAGCAGGAAGTCCGTGGCGCCGGACTCGTCCGGAGAGTATCTCGCGTAGATTATCTCCGTTCCGACGACCAGGCCGTCGAACATTATCGTGTAGACCGAATCAAGGTAGGCCGACGAGTAGACCTTTTCGGCCGCGACCTTGATCTGATCGACGGACTGATACGGGCACTCGAGCCTGACGTAGTCGTAATAAACCGGCGAGTTTTCGTCGTAGACGAGCTCGCGCTCGGTCTCCCTGTAGTCCGGGATGTCCTCGAGGACGTATTCTCCGCCGGCGTCTGAGTAGACCGTTTCGTCTGCCCCCGGCTGACGCCCGGCAAGGTAGACCTTTCTGGCGAAGCGGTACACTTTTTCGGCCTCGGGATAATACTTCACGACGGTACCGTAAGCCGGGTCGTCGAGGTACCAGAAGTAGGTCCTGGTCGCGGCGTCGTATTGGGCGGTGGCGTCGCCCGTGGAGGTCTCGCGGTCGTAGACCGGCAGGCCTGCCCCGAAGAAAATGTCGTTTATCTCGGCGGATGCGGAGATCAGGGCCTCGAAGGTGCCGCGGACCTCGTCGAGCTCGGGCGGCGGGGTGCCGCAGGATACGGACGCGGCGCACAGCGACACGAGCAGGGCCAGGGCGGCGATCCTTGCGGCGGGTTTCATTCGTCTTCTCCGGCCGGCGCGGCGTAGCCCGTCCCGGCGTCGGCGATGCCGTCCGCGGCGTCGGTCCCGGAGTCTTCCGGGCCGGAGCCGTCTCCGTCTTCGGAGTCGGTGTCAGCCGCGGCGCGAAGGGCGGTGAAGCCTGCGCAGCTGCGGCCCTCGTCCATCCTCATGACTATGACACCCTGGGCGGAGCGGGAGTAGACCTGGATGTTGGCGGCATGGGTCCTTATGAAGTTGCCCGTGTCGGTGGCGATCATGACGTCGTCGCCGTCGTCGACCTGGCCGATGCCCACAAGGGCCCCGGTCTTTTCGGTGATCTTCTGGCAGCAGACGCCCATGCCTCCGCGGTGGGCCATGGTGCGGAAATCGTCGTACCTGGTGCGCTTTCCGTAGCCGTTGGAAGTGAGGGTGAAGAGATCCTTTGTCTCGTCCACGGCGACGGTCCCCACCACACGGTCTCCTTCGCGCAGGCGGATGCCTATGACGCCGCGGGCGGTCCTGCCCATGCAGCGGGCCTCCTCTTCGGCGAAGCGGGTCGCCATGCCGCGCGAGCTGGCGATGACGATGTCCATGGCTCCGTCGGTGTAGAGGACGTTGATGAGGCGGTCGCCCTCGTCGAGGTCTATGGCGCGCTTTCCGTTGCGGTTGACGCGGCTGAACTCTGCGAGGCGCGTCCGCTTTACGATGCCCTTTTCCGTCACCATGCAGAGGTAGCGGTCGGCGGCGTCCTCGAAGCTGTCGACGGCGATGGTCGCGGTGACCTTTTCGTCCTCGTCGAGCTCGAGTATGTTGCGCATAAAGGTGCCTTTCGCGGTCTTTCCGGCCTCGGGGATCGCGAACGGCCTTATCATGAAGACCTTTCCCCTGTCGGTGAAGAAGAGGAAGTTGGAGTGGCTGTACACGACGGAGACGGTCTCTATGAAATCGTCGTCCTTAGTGGTCATTCCTATGACGCCCTTTCCGCCGCGGAGTATCACCTTGAACGAGTCGGCGGGGAGGCGCTTGATGTAGCCGCCGTGGGTTATGGTCACGACGCAGAAGTGCTTTTCGATGAGATCCTCGTCCAGGGTCTCGTCCTCGGCCTCAACGATCTCCGTGAGGCGGCCGTCCTTGGCGGCGTAGGTCTGGCGGATCTCGGTGAGCTCGCTCTTTATGATCTCCTTAACGCGGTCGACGTCGGCCAGCACGGCGCGGAGCTCCTCGATCTTTGCGTAGAGTCTGGTCAGCTCGTCGAGGATCTTGTCGCGCTCGAGTCCGGTCAGCCGCCCGAGCGTCATGTCGATGATGGCCTGGGCCTGGGTCTCGGACAGACCGTATTTCTCGCAGAGGCGGACCCGGGATTCCGGTATGGAGCCCGAGGTCTTCATGAGCTCGACGATCTCGTCGATGCTGTCTATGGCGATCTTGTATCCCTCGAGGATGTGCACCCTGGCCAGCGCCTTCTCGAGGTCGAAGCGGGTCCGGTTGGAGATGACGGACTCCTGGTGCTTTATATACTCGTCGAGGATGGCGGCAAGGGGCAGGATCTTAGGCTCGCCGTTCACGAGGGCCAGCATGTTGACGGCGCAGGTGTCCTCGAGCTGCGAGTAGCGGTAGAGCTGGCGGAGGATGAGCTCGCCGTTGGCGTCGCGCCTGTATTCGATGACGAGCCTCATTCCGTTGCGGCCGGACTCGTCGCGCACGTCGGTGATCCCCGCTATGCGCTTTTCCTTCACCAGGGAGGCGATGGATTCGCACAGGACGCTCTTGTTCACGCCGTACGGGATCTCGGTGAATATGATGCGGCGGCGGTCGGCGTCGAGCTCGGCTCGGGCGCGCACCTTGATGCGGCCCTTTCCGGTCTTGTACGCCTCGCGGATCCCGGCCGTGCCGTAGATGATGGCGGCGGTGGGAAAGTCCGGGCCCTTGATGAAATTCATGAGCTCGGTGTAGTCGCAGTCGGGGTGGTCCATGCGGTAGATGGTCGCGTCGATGACCTCGCCGAGGTTGTGCGGGGGGATGTTTGTGGCCATACCGACGGCGATCCCGACCGCTCCGTTGACCAGCAGGTTGGGGAAGCGGGCGGGCAGCACGGAGGGCTCGTCGCGGCGGTTGTCGAAGTTGCGGTCCATGCGGACGACGTTCTTGTCGAGGTCGCGCATCATCTCGTCGGCGATCTTTGCCATGCGCGCCTCGGTGTAACGGTAGGCGGCGGGCGGGTCTCCGTCGACGGAGCCGAAGTTGCCGTGGCCCTCGATGAGCGGGTACCTCAGCGAGAAGTCCTGGGCCATGCGGACCATGGTGCCGTACACGGCGGCGTCGCCGTGCGGATGGTACCGGCCCAGAACGTTTCCGACCGTTGTGGCGGATTTGCAGAAGGGCCGGTCGGAGGTCAGACGGTCCTCGTACATAGCCCAGAGGACGCGCCTCTGGCCGGGCTTCATGCCGTCCCTGACATCCGGGAGGGCGCGGGCCGTAATAACGGACATGGCGTACTCGATGAAGGACTGCTTAAGCTCGCGCTCCATCTCGATGTCGACTATTTTCTGATTCGGGAACGAAATGTCCCTTTCCTCTCGTTTCATGTCAGCAGGACGCCTTTCTGGAATTATATAGGCCGATAACGTCTACGGCCCGGGGAAGGAGGGAGGCCTCGAGCGAGACCTTGGCCGCGCCGCAGCTCGACGCGAAAAGATGCGCGTCGGAGGCGGGGAGGCCCATCGCGTAAGTAGCACAGAGGTAGCCGGCAAGGAAGCAGTCGCCGGCCGCGGCAAAGCCGCGCGCCGGAACGCGCGCCGCGGGGCGGAAATCGCAGATCCCGTCCGCGCAGAGCACCGAGCCGGTCCCGCCGAGCGTCAGCAACACGGTCCCGACGCCGAACCGTTCCCTTACGGCGGCGGCGTCGTCCTCGGGCAGGCCCGAGGGGGCAAGGCCGCAGACCTCCATGAGGCCGCGAAGCTCGCGCCCGTTCGGCTTTATGACGTCGGGGCTCTCGGCTATGCCGGCAGCGAGGGCCGGCCCGTCGCAGTCGAGCACGACCGCGGCCCCGGAGGCCCTCAGGCGCGGTATGAGAGCCGCGTAGAAGCCGGGATCGGTCCCGGCGGGAAGAGAGCCCGTGAGGACGCAAACGTCCGCTCCGGAGCTCAGGAAGGCCGCGCAGAGGGCCCCGGTCTCGGCCGCTGAGAACGGGCCGCCGCGCTCGTTGAGCTCGGTGCAGCGCCCGTCCGGCGAGATGACCTTGGTGTTGACCCTTATGCCGCAGGCAGAAGGAACGTAGACGCAGTCGAGGTCCTCGGCGGCAAGGATGCTTCCGCAGACGTCTCCGTAAACGCCTCCGCCGAAAGAGTAGTAGGTGACGTCGCAGCCGAGCCGGCGGAGCATGACGGCGGCGTTGGCCCCCTTAGAGCCCTGGGTGGTGATGCTGCGCGAGGCGCGGTTGACAGCGTCCGGCCTCACCGGCTCCGGCATGTACAGGGTCCTGTCTATGCCGGGGTTGACCGAAAGAACGGCAAATCTCATGGCGTCACACGTCCAGATTCTGCGCGTACTTCGCGTTTTCCTCTATGAACACGCGGCGCGGCTCGACCTTGTCGCCCATCAGCAGCGAGAAGGCCTGGTCCGCGGTGACCGCGTCCTCGAGCGTGACTCTGCGGAGGGTGCGGGTGTCGGGATTCATCGTGGTCTCCCAGAGCTGTTCGGCGTCCATCTCGCCGAGACCTTTGTAGCGTTCCGCCTCGACGGCACCGCCGCCGAGCTCGGCGATGATGCGGTCGCGCTCCTCGTCGGAGAAGGCGTACCTCTCGCCGCCGGAGCGGTTCCTGCGGTAGATCTTGTACAGGGGCGGCTGTGCAAGGTAGACGTGCCCCTCGTCGATCAGGGCCTTCATGTGCCTGAAGAAGAAGGTAAGCAGCAGTATGCGTATGTGCGAGCCGTCGACGTCGGCATCGGCCATTATGATTATCTTTCCGTAGCGCAGCCGGGTTATGTCGAAGTCCTCGCCGATGCCTGTGCCCAGCGCCTGTATTATGGGGATGAGGGATACGTTGGAGTAGACCTTGTCGAGGCGCGTCTTTTCGACGTTGAGCACCTTCCCGCGCAGGGGAAGGATGGCCTGGAAGACCGAGTCGCGCCCGCCCTTGGCGGAGCCTCCTGCGGAATCTCCCTCGACAAGGTAGATCTCGGTGAGCGAGGCGTCGCGCTCCTGGCAGTCGGAGAGCTTGCCGGGAAGGGAGGAGCTCTCCAGAAGCCCCTTGCGGTGGGCGAGCTCCTTTGCCTTTCTGGCGGCCTCGCGGGCCATGGACGCGGCCAGGGCCTTGTTTATGATGGCGCGGGCCTCCTCGGGGTGCTCGTCGAGGTACTCCCTGAGGCGCTCTTTGACGGTGGTCCGCACGATCTCCTTCATGAACTCGTTGCCGAGCTTGGATTTGGTCTGGGAGATGAACTCGGCGTCCCTGAGTTTGACGCTGATGACGGCCACGATGCCCTCGCGGACGTCGTCGCCGGTGAGGCGGTCGCCCGAGCCGAGAAGGCGGTTCTTTTTGGCGTAGTCGTTCAGCACCAGGTACAGGCCCTGTTTGAAGCCGTCCTCGTGCGTGCCGCCGAACGTCGTGTGCATGTTGTTGGCGAAGGACAGCACGGTCTCGGTGTACGAGGTGTTGTACTGGAGGGCGATCTCTGCCTGGCTGCCGCCGCCTTTCTCCTCGCCGCGCATGTAGATCACGCCGGGGTGGATGGGATCGGCAAACTTCTGCCCGGTAAGATAGGAGACGAAATCGCTGATCCCGCCTTCGTATCTGAGATCGTCCTGCCTGTAGGAACCGTCCGCTCCCTGCTCCCTCATGTCGGTGAGCACGATGCGCACGCCGGCGTTGAGGAAGGCCTGCTCGCGCATGCGGGTGAGGACGGTGTCGTAATCGAAGCGTGTGGTCTGAACGAAGACGGCGGGATCGGGCTTGAAGCGCACCCGGACGCCGGACTTCTTGGAGTCCTCGGGCACGGGGCCCATGCAGGCGTAGGGGCGGGCGACCTCGCCGATCTCGAAGCGCTCGGTGTATCTGACGCCTCCGAAGACGTCCTCGAGCTCCAGCCATTCAGACAGCGCGTTCACGACGGAAGCGCCGACGCCGTGAAGGCCGCCGGCGATCTTGTAGCCGCCCTCGTCGTCGAACTTGCCGCCGGCGTGCAGCCGGGTGTAGACGAGCTCGGGCGTCGGTATGCCCTCGGTCGGATGTATGCCGGCCGGGATGCCCCGCCCGTTGTCCTCGACCGTGACGGAGCCGTCGGCGTTCAGCGTGACCTCGATGCGGTCGCAGTAGCCGGCCAGCGCCTCGTCGATGGAGTTGTCCACGATCTCGTATATGAGGTGATGCAGTCCCTCAGGGCCGGTGGAGCCGATGTACATGCCCGGTCTTTCGCGGACCGCCTCGAGCCCCTTGAGGGCCTTTATGGCGTCGTCGGTGTACATGCCCTCGGCGACCGTGGTGTCCAGTTCCGCCGCGCCCTCGTCGAGTTCGACGTCCGGTGCGCCTTCCCCTGTGTCCTCGGTCAGTTCCGGCTCCTCGGCCGGAAAGACGGTCTCTTCGGGATTCTTCTTTTCTTCTGACATGTCGATACAATACCTGCCTTAAAAACGTTTGCCTGCCGGAATAACTCCGGCCCTGTCAAAAAAACTTCTGTACTGCAAAAAAACTCAAACCCTGCCGGAAGACTCCGGCTCCGGGGAAGACTTCAGCCCTGCGCCTGATCGGAGCCGAGGCGCTGCATGAGCGCCGATACGGACAGTTCCGAGAAGCAGACCCGGTAGCCGTCCGGCACGCCTCCGGTGCGGTGGCGGTAGATGATGAATGATTTGGGGATGTCCGTTCCGGCCGCCTCGACCCTGCCGTGCTTTTCGGCCTCGCGCAGAAAGCTCCGCGTGAGCGGCGAGCTCAGCGTGGCGTTGTCGGTGTCGAAGACGCCGATTATGTCCCGCTCCCGGATGGCCCGGCTGCCTCCTACGTGGACGAACATGTGTACCTCCCGTTTTCCACGGCGATCACGTTCACGCCCACGGCGCCGAGGTCGACGTCGCCGCAGGAGCTCATAATGACCTGGCCTTTGGTCATGCGTCCGGTAAGGTATTCGCGCCGCGCGGCGTCAAGCTCGGAGAACACGTCGTCGAGCAGCAGCACGGGGCGCTCCCCGGTGTCCGCCTCGGATATGGCGCTCTCGGCGAGCTTGAGCCCCAGGGCAAGGGACCTCTGCTGGCCCTGCGACGCGAAGAAGCGGGCGCTCTTTCCGTTCAGCGTTATGTCGATGTCGTCCTTGTGAACGCCCCAGAGCGTGGCCCCGGCGGCGATCTCCCGGTCGTGGTTGTCCATCAGCTGGGCCATGAAAAGCTCCTCGTACCTTTCGGTCCTGAGCGCGTCATCCCCGGAGATCCTGAATGAGAAGTCGTAGGAGAGGGCGGGCTTTTCGCTGCCGCCGGTCATCTCGGAGAAGCAGCGCGAGAGCTCCTCTGAGACGAGGGAGAGGTAGCCCAGCCTGGAGCGGGTCACGAAGGCGGCCTCGCGGGCCAGCTGGTACGACCAGAACTCGACCGTCCGGTCAAAGGCCGCGCGGTCGTCGCGGGCGTTCTTTATCAGCCTGTTGCGCTGCTGGAGGACGTGGTTGTACCTTTGGAGCGAGCGCAGATAGAGCGGCCTCAGCTGCGAGATGGCCACGTCCATGTAAGAACGCCTCATGGAGGGGCCTTCCTTTATGATGTTCAGGTGCTCGGGAAAGAAGAGCACCGCGCGGAACTGCCCGATCATGTCGGCGATGCGCGTCACCTTGACCCCGTTCTGCGTCGTCTTTCTGGGGGCGGTGCGCGAGATGCACACGGTCAGGTTCTGGTCGCGCTGCGAGTCGCGGAAATCGAGCGACAGCACCGCCTCCTGCTCGGAAAAACCGATGCACTCGGTGTCGCGCACCCCGCGGAAGGACTTTCCCATGGAGAAGAAGCCGATGGCCTCGAGCAGGTTCGTCTTTCCCTGGGCGTTTGCGCCGAAGAGGAGGTTGACGCCCTCGGTGAAAGGCACCTCGCATTTGCCGATGTTGCGGAAGCCGCCGGCTCTGACGGCCTTGCAGATCATAGCGCCTCAGTTCTTGGTGCGGACGGGCATCATGAAGAACAGGTCTTCGTTGCCCTCGCCGGGATCGAGGGGAACTATGTTGATGCTGTACAGCGGCGTGGAGAGCTCGATGCGTATCATGTCGCCGGAGCAGGAGCGGACGGAGTCGATCAGGTTGCGGTTGTTGAACGAGATCACTATGTCCTCGCCCTCGTGGGCGCATTCGACCTCGTCGTACGATACGCCCACGCTGGACTGGGCGTTGAGTTTCAGCAGGTCGCCTTCCACGGTGAAGCGGAGCGGGGTCCTGGTGCTGCCGGCGACCTTTTCCTCGGTCACTATGGCGGCGCGCTCGAGGGCCGCCAGCAGGCGGTTCCTGTCCACGGTAACACTGATCTTATGGTTCTTTATGATTATGCGGTCGAAATCGATGTATTCGCCCTCTATCAGCCTCGAGAAGAAGGTCAGCCCCTCGAAGGAGCAGATCATGTTCTTACGGCTGAGATGGATCACCGCGCGGTCGTCCTCGCCGTCGGGCAGCATGCGGAGCAGCTCGCTGACGGTCTTCTGGGGGACGATGTACTGGTATTTGACCTCGCCCTCGGACTCGGGCAGGCTGCGGACCTCGGTGGCGCAGGAGCAGCGGGCGAGCTTGAAGCTGTCGCAGGCCACTACGAGCAGCCGGTCGGCGGTCACGCGGAAGAAGGCGCCGTTCAGCACCTGGCGCTGGTCGTTCACGCCCATGGCGTAGGTGACCTTGGAGATCATGGCGCGGAGCCTGGCCGAGCTGACCTCGAAGCCGTTCCCGCCGGACACCGACGGAAGGACGGGGAAGTCCTCTGCGCGGAGGGCGGACATCTTGTAGAACGACTTTCCGGACGTTATGGCGGCCTCGAGGCTCTCGGACACGGAGAGCACGACCTCCTCGCCCTCCATGACCTTCAGGGTCTGGAAGAACTTGTTCGCGTTGATGCAGTAACGGCCGGACTCAATGATCTGTCCCTCGGCCTCGCAGCGGACGCCCTTCTCGAGGTCGTACGTGGTGAGCGTGATGCCGGATCCGGAGTCGGCCTCGATGAGAATGCACTCGATGGCGGGATTGGTCGCCTTGTTCCCCACGGCACAGAGCAGGGGAGCGACGGTGTTTATGATCTGCTGCCTGTTGAATACGATCTTCATGTTCGGTTTCCTTTCTTGTTAGGCCCCGGCGGGTCAGCCTTCTACTTCTTTTCTCATTGCCTCGAGCTCGCGGCGGAACGCGGGATCGGTGCGGAGCTTCTTTTCAATGGCGGTTACGGACGAGAGCACTGTGGAATGGTCGCGGCTGAATATCTTTCCTATGTTGGGCAGGGACATGTCTGTTATGCTGCGGATGAGGAACAGGGCGACGTGCCGTGCGAAGGCGATCTCCTTTGTTCGCTTCTGGCCGACCAGATCCTCGCGCCGCACGCCGTACTTGGAGCAAACCGCGGCAAAGATCTTGTCGACCGTGACGCTCACCGGCGTCTCCCCGTCCAGCAGGTCGTTTATGCAGCCCTGGGCGACCTCGAGCGTCACGGGCGTGCCGGTCAGGAAGGAGGTCGCGCCGAGCTTCTTTATGGCGCCCTCGATCTGCCTTATGTTGGAGCGGAGGTTCTCGGCCAGGAACGTCAGCACGTCGTCCCCGAGGGTTATGCCTACCTGTTCCGCCTTTTTGCGTATTATGGCGATGCGGAGCTCGAGGTCGGGCGGCTGGATGTCCGCCAGGAGGCCCCACTCGAAGCGGGTCTTGAGGCGCTCCTCGAGGGTCTTGATCTCTCGCGGCGGGCGGTCCGAGGTCAGTATGATCTGCTTGTGGTCCTCATACAGGGCGTTGAAGGTGTTGAAGAACTCCTCCTGGGTCGAGTTCTTACCGGCGATGAACTGGATGTCGTCGATGAGGAGCAGGTCGCAGGAGCGGTACTTGTTGCGGAACTCAGCGGTCATGGCCGAGCCCATGGCCTCTATCAGCTGGTTCGTGAAGTCCTCGGCCTTTATGTAGATCACGCTGAGGTCGGCCTTGGTCTTTTTGACCTCGTTGACGATGGCGTAGAGCAGGTGGGTCTTTCCGAGGCCCGACGGGCCGTAGATGAACAGCGGATTGTAGTTGGTGGCCGGCGCCGCCGCCACGGCCGTGCAGGCCGCGTGGGCGAAGCGGTTGGAGTTGCCCACTATGAAGTTGTCGAAGGTGTACTCGAAGTTGAAGGTCGGCCTTGTGGAGCCCCACTGCGCAGATGGCTGGGGGGCCGCTTCACGCCCGGTCTGAGCCTCGGCATTCCCGCCCGCTGCGGTTCCCGCGCCTTCGGGCCCGCGGTCCTTCTCCGTGCAGACGAGCTTCACGTCTATGTCGAAGCCCAGGAGCCTTGAGAACTCGCCGCGGATCCTGTCCAGATATTTGGTCGTGATGATGTCGTATTTGAACGGCGAGTCGGTGGACATGGTGAGCGTGTTTTCGGCAAAGCCGACCAGTTTGAGCTTGCCGAACCAGAGTTCGATAGTGTCGGCCGAGAGCGAGTCGGAGAAGCTTCCCTTAACCGTCTCCCACAGTTCCTTTATGTCGTCGAGGTATGCCATGGCGTCGGTCTCCGTGAAAAGAGCAAATTTTGACAGTATAATTTATAATATTATATCATACCCGCGTGCGGAAATCAATAAAAGATTAAATAAATCTAAAATAATATTAGTGTTATGGAATGTTACCTTTTTTATCTTTTTTCTCCGGGCGGTTTTCGGACCGATTTTCGGTTGACAAACCGCCGCTTCGGGGGTATAATCATACTAGATGACTATACGGAAGGAGAAGAGGACCATGAAGAAAACCGCGTTTTTCCTGTCATGCCTGCTGGCCGCCGTTATGATCGCGGCCTCGCTTGCCGCCTGCGCCGGACCTTCCGGAGGGGACAACACGACGCCTGCCGCTCCGCCCCCCGAAGACCAGACTCCCGGTCCCGACACCGCTCCGGCCGAGACAGAACCCTCGTTCCGCTTCGCCGACTACGGCGGAGACGAATTCGTCGTCTACCAGCGCAGACAGGACCTCAACGACTACGCCGGAAAGTACATCGTGCCCGACGAGTCGGCCAGCGACGTCATAAGCGACGAGGCCGTCAGACGCAACCTGATAGTCTCGCAGAAGTTCAACATCGAGATCAAGGCCATCGAGACCAACAACCCGTATTCGACAATCATGCAGGACATAAACGGCGGGGAGTGCCCTTATGACCTGGTCCTCGACCGCCGCCGCTACGTCGCCCCCCTGGGCCTCGACGGGGCTCTGGTGAACCTCAACAAACTTGAGGCCGACTACACCACCCACTGGTGGGACGCCAAGGCCGCCTACAGCTACTCCGCCGGCGGGAAGCTGTTCGTCATCCCGAACGACGTGTCCGTGGGCAACCTCGAGGGAGCGCGGTTCTTCTTCTTCAACAAGCAGGTGCTCGAGGACTTCCACCTGACGAGCCCCTATGAGTACGTCTCCAAAAACGAGTGGATCCTCGACACCTTCATAAGCATGGTCAAGTCCGTCTCCGCCCCCAACGCGGACGGCACGCTCGGCGTCTACGGCCTGCTCGACGAGGACAACTCGGTGCGCAATCACTGCCTCGTCGGCTGCGGGGTCGAGTGGATCACGAAGGTCGACGAGAACACCTTCGAGGTCCGCATCGGCACGGATTACGCGCTGCGGGCGCAGGACTACCTCGACAAGATCAACGCCCTCCGCGCGGACGTGAGCTGCTGCCTCGAGATGGCCGAAGCCTCCGGCATGGATCCGGCCGGCAGCGCGGATTACGAGCATAAGTACGACCACGGCAGAGGCCTGTTCGCCCAGGGCCACTTCCTCTTCACCCAGTCCCAGATGGAGTGCGCCTATCAGTTCGCCGACATGGCCAAGGGCTTCGGCGTCGTCGTCAACCCCAAGTACGACGCGGATCAGGCGGAATACTACCACAAGATGGACAGCAACAGCATCATCTTCTGCATCGCCAAGCTTTCGGGCATCGACGCGCAGAAGACCGTCAACATCCTCGACTACTGGGGCTACGTCGCCTCCTCCACGTCCATGGAGGCCTACTACGAGCTCACGCTCAAGATAAAGAGGGCCAGCGACCCGACCACGGCCGAGATGCTCGACACGGTCAAGGCCTCCATAGCCTACCCGATCTCCGACCTGTTCACCAGCGGATCCTATAAGATCGACGTCGGCGCCCTCGTGAACGACGCCAGCACCACGAGCGTGGCCAAGGCCTGGTCGGCCCATCAGAAGAGCATAGGCCTGACGATAAAGAGGGTCATGACGAAGCTGGGAGAGCTTGAGGACTGACCCGCACACAGACAGAGAACGGTGGATAACATGAAAAGACATTCCGGGATCTTCACTCTGATAATAGCCGTCATTATGCTGATCTCCGCGCTCTTTACGTCCGCCTGCGGGAACGATCCCTCCGAAGGCGGAGGAACGACCGCGGGAGCCGGAGAAGTTCAGCCCCCCGAAGACCGGTCGACCGAACCTGCGGAGACAGAGCCGCAGTTCTCGACCGCCAAGTACGGCGGGACCGACTGGGTCGTCTACATGCGCGGCCAGACCGAGACCAACTACCCCAGCAAATACGTCATTCCCTCCGAGGACGCGAGCGACCTCATAAGCACCGAGGCGGTCAGGAGGAACCAGATGACCGAGGACCGCTTCGACATCAGGATCGTCGCCATCGAGAAGTCCCATCCGTACAAGTCCGTGATCAAGGACATCCAGGGCGGCGAGGCCGTCTACGACGTCGTCCTCGATCAGCGCTGCTACCTCGGCCCGCTCGGCCTGGACGGGGCGCTGGTCAACCTCAACACCCTGGACGCGGACTATGACACCCACTGGTGGGACGGCAAGGCCGCCGACGGCTACTCCGTCAAGGGCAGGCTCTTCGTCATTCCCAACGACGCGTCCGTGTCCAACCTCGGAGGCGTGCGGTTCTTCTATTTCAACAAGGAAGTGCTGGAGAACTTCCGCCTCACGAGCCCGTACGAGTACGCCGCCAGGAACGAGTGGGTGCTCGACAACTTCATCACCATGGTGAGGTCGGTCTCGGCGCCCAACGCGGACGGATCGCTCGGCGTGTACGGCTTAGTCAACGAGGAGGGAGCCGTGCGCAACGCCATGCTGGTGGGCTGCGGCATCCCGTGGCTCACCAAGATCGACGAGGAGACCATAGAGTGCCAGGTCGGCACGGCCTACGCCGATAGGACGCAGGTTTACTTCGACAAGCTCAAAGTCATGGTGGCGGACAAGAACTGCTGCATCGACTTCGACACCGCGCACTCCATGGATCCCGAGGGAGCCTCCTCTTTCAAGAACATGTTCCAGCACTGCAGAGGGCTCTTTGCCGAGGGGCACTTCCTCTTCGTCCACACCAACATGAACGTCGCCTGGCAGTTCACCGACATGGCCAAGGGCTTCGGCGTCATAATGAACCCCAAGCTCAACTCCGACCAGGAGGAGTACTGCCATATGATGGACGAGAACTGCATCATATTCGGCATACCCATGTTCCCGGGCGTCGACTACCAGAAGGCCATAGACATCATGGACTACTGGGGTTACGTGTCCTCCTCCACCTCCATGGAGGCGTTCTACGAGATCACGCTTAAGGCAAAGCGCGCCAGCGATCCCACAGCCGCCGAGATGCTGGACACCGTCAAGGCGTCCATCAACTACACCATGGCGGAGGTCTACGCGAACGGCACGTACTCCATCAACGTCGAGGATTACGTCTCCGCCGCCTACAGCGGCAACGTGACGAGGGCCTGGAACTCGTACAAGAAGATGATCAACAGCAGCATAAACAAAGTCATGACTAAGATCGACGCCCTCGGCTGACGGGCTCGAAAACGGATCAAAAAACTAATCAGCAAAGGAGAGTATCAGTCAATGAAAGGTGAACGCAGGATACTGCCGCTGACGCTTGCCGTCATCATGCTACTTATTCCGGTCATGCTTGCCGCATGCGCCGGTGGCAGGGTCGGAGACACAACCACGGCCGGGGGCTCGCCCGCCGGTCAGCAGGAAGACCCCGGATCGTTAGACGTCAGCACCGACCCGGCCGAGACGGAGCCCTCCTTCCGCTTCTTCGACCGCGGCGGCGCCAACTTCACGGTCTATCAGAGAAGCCAGACCGAAAACGACTATCCCGGAAAGTACATCGTCCCGTCCGAGGACAGCAGCGACGTCATAAGCGAGGCGGCGGTCAGACGCAACCTGATGGTACAGGAAGCGTTCAACACCGTCATATGCGCCATCGAGGTCCAGAACCCGTACAAGACCGTCATCCAGGACATAAACAGCGGATCGGACGATCTGTACGACATCATCCTGGACCGCCGCAGGTACGTCGCCCCTCTGTGCATCGACGGAGCTCTCGTGAACCTCAACAGGTATGAGACCGACTTCACCACGCACTGGTGGGACGCCAAGGCCGCGTACACCTACTCCGCCGCCGGCAAGCTCTTCGTGATGCCGAACGACGTCTCCATCGCCAACCTGGGCGGCGCAAGGTTCTTCTACTTCAACAAGGCGGTGCTCGAGGACTTCCACCTGACGAGCCCCTATGAGTACGAAGAGAAGAACGAGTGGACGCTCGAGACCTTCACGAACATGGTCAAGTCCGTGTCGGCGCCCAACTCCGACGGTACCCTCGGCGTCTTCGGCCTCGTCAACGAGGACACCTCCATACGCAACCACTGCCTTGTCGGCTGCGGGATCGAATGGCTCACCAAGGTCGACGAGAACACCTTCGAGGTCCGTCTGGGCACGGAATACAGGGAGAGGACCCAGGATTACCTCGACAGGATCACGGCACTCATAAACGACAGCAGCTGCGTGCTGGAGATGGGCGTCGCCTCGTCCATGGATCCCGAGGGAGCCACGGCCTGGGCCCACAAATACGACCACAGCAGAGCGCTCTTCGCCCAAGATCATTTCCTGTTCACGCACAGCAGCATGAACTGCGCACACCAGTTTGCCGACATGGTCAAGGGCTTCGGCGTCATAATGAACCCGAAGTACGACTCGAACCAGGCCGAATACTACCATAAGATAGACTCCAACACGCTCATCTTCACCATACCGAAGTTCTCCGGCACGGACCCCCAGCAGACCCTTGACATTATGGATTACTGGGGCTACGTGGCCTCCTCCACCTCCATGGAGGCGTTCTACGAGCTCACGCTCAAGACCAAGAGGGCCAGCGACCCCACCGCCGCGCGCATGCTGGACATCGTGAAGGGCTCCATCGCCTACCCGATCTCCGACCTGTTCACGTCAGAGCCTTACAAGATCGACGTGGGCTCGATAATCAACACGGCCGTGACCAGGGGCGTCGCCAACGCCTGGGATACCTACCGCCGCTCCACCGAGAACTCCATAAAGAAGGTCATTACCAAGCTCGGCGAGATCAGCGACTGACGCTGACCCTCCGCGGCGATCAAGGCACGGCCCGACACAAGTTTCAGGCGATCCCCGGCCGCCCGAGCCGCGATCGGCGTCCGGACCCCGTTCCGTAACGTTATTTTATCTGAAATGCATTAAGGAGAAGAAGCTATGAAAAAAAGCCTCAGGGTATCATCTCTGATCCTTTCGCTGCTCATGCTGCTCTCCGCCTTTGCCCTTGCCGCCTGCGGCAACGGCACCGGCGGCGACACGACGACAGCCGCGGGTCAGAACGGACTGCCGGACTCCGGCGGCGAGCCCACGGAACCCGCCGAGACCGAACCGCAGTTCTCGACGGCCAAATACGGCGGCGCGGACTGGATCGTCTACATGCGTTCCCAGACCTCCAACAACTACGCGAGCTATTACGTCGTCCCCAACGAGGACGCCAGCGACATCATCAGCCAGGAGGCCATCAAAAGGAACAATATGACCGAGGAGAGGTTCGATATCAACATCTCCGCCATCGAGACCTCCAGCCCCTACAACTCGCTCAGGACGGACATCAACGGCGGCGAGGCCATCTATGACCTGATCCTCGACCAGCGCAGATACCTTGCCCCGTACGGCATCGACGGGATGCTCGTCAACCTCAACAGCCTGCAGATCGACTTCACGACCCACTGGTGGGACGGCAAGGCCGCCGATCAGTATTCCGCCTGCGGAAAGCTGTTCGTCATGCCCAACGACGCGTCCGTGTCCAACCTGGGCGGCGTCCGCTTCTGGTACTTCAACAAGCAGGTCCTCGAGGACTTCAAACTGACCAGCCCCTATGATTACGCGGCTTCCAACACCTGGACGCTCGACGTCTTCTACAACATGATAAGGAGCGTCTCCGCCCCCAACTCCGACGGCACTCTCGGCGTGTACGGCCTCGTCAATGAGGAGAACTACACCCGCAACGCGGCCGTCGTCGGTTCCGCGGTGCCGTGGCTGTCCAAGGTCGACGAGGAGACCTTCGAGTGCCGCATCGCCACCGACTACGCCGAAAAGACCCAGAACATCCTTGATATGCTGAAGACCGTCGTCACCGACACCTCCTCCTGCCTCAGCTTCGAGGCCGCCCATAAGATGGATTCCGAGGGCGCGGCGGCCTATCAGGATATGTACGCGCACTGCAGAGGCCTGTTCGCCACGGATCATTTCCTGTTCGTCATGGCCAACATGAACTGCGCGTCCGAGTTCACCGATATGAAGAAGGGCTTCGGCGTCATCATGAATCCGAAGTTCGATTCCGATCAGAAGGACTACTACCACAGGATGGACTCCAACAGCATCATCTTTGCCCTGCCGAGGTTCCCGGGAGCCGATTCGCAGAAGACCATCGACATCATGGACTACTGGGGCTACGTCTCCTCCTCCACCTCCATGGAGGCCTACTACGAGCTCACCCTGAAGACCAAGAGGGCCAGCGATCCGACCGCCGCCGGCGTGCTCGACACGATCAAGGGCTCCATCGGCTACGCCCTCTCCGACATCTACGCCAACGGCACGTACAACCTCCCCGTGGGAGACTTCGTCTCGGGGGCCTACTCGAGCAATGTCAGCAAGGCCTGGACCAGCTACAACCGCCAGATCAACAACGGCATAAAGAAGCTCGTCGCCGCCCTGCAGGCGATGGAATAAAAGCATTTCAAAGATATTTTTATCATCCGGAGGAAAGCAGTTTTGAAAAGATCCCAAAAAGCGCTGTCGCTGTTTCTTGCGGCGCTGATGCTCCTGGCCATGCTTGCCGCTACCGCCTGCGGCGGCGAGACCGGCCAGAACGAAACCACGACCGGGGGCGGACCTGCCGTCAACACTCAGGAGGACGAATCCGCCGGGCCGTCGGAGACCGAGCACAAGTTCTCCGACAAGAAATTCGGCGGGGAGACATGGACCGTCTACATGCGCACGCAGACCCTTGCCAACTACGGCAGCAAGTTCGTCATCCCCAAAGAGGACGCCAGCGACATCATCAGCCAGCAGGCCGTCATCAGGAACCAGCAGACTGAGGACAAGTTCGATATCAAGATCGTCGCCCTCGAGAACGACCACCCGTACAAGACGCTCCTGACCGACATCAAGGGCGGCGGGAAGCCTTACGACCTGATCCTCGACCAGAGACGCTATATCGGCCCTCTGGGCATCGACGGGGCCCTGGTGAACCTCAATAACCTGGACGTCGATTTCAACACCCACTGGTGGGACGGCAAGGCCGCCTACCGCTATTCCGCGGCCGGCAAGCTGTTCGTCATCCCCAACGACGCGTCGATCTCCAACCTCGGCGGAGTCCGCTTCTACTACTTCAACAAAGAGGTGCTGGACAACTTCCGCCTGACAAGTCCCTACGAGTACGCCGATAAGAACGAATGGACTCTTGCCACGTTCTTCCAGATGGTAAAGAGCGTCTCGGCTCCCAACTCCGACGGAACGCTCGGCGTCTACGGCCTCGTCAACGAGGTCAGCTCCGTCCGCAACGCCATGCTGATCGGCTCCGGAGTGCCGTGGCTCACCAAGGTAGACGAGAACACCTTCGAGTGCCAGATAGCCACCTCGTACGCCGAGAGGGCGCAGAACTACTTCGACCAGCTCAGGCTCATGATCCAGGATACCAATTCCTGCCTTGACTTCGACACCGCCCACAGCATGGATTCTGCCGGAGCGGGGGCCTACGGCGACAAGTACTCGCACTGCAGAGGCCTCTTTGCCCAGGGGCACTTCCTCTTCGTCCACTCCAACATGAACTGCGCCGAGGAGTTCGTCGACATGGTGCACGGCTTCGGCGTCATCATGAATCCGAAGTACGACGCCGACCAGGAAGAGTACTACCACATGATGGACAACAACAGCATCATCTTCGCGCTGCCCAAGTTCGCGGAGGCCAATGCCCAGGATACCATCGACATCATGGACTACTGGGGCTACGTCTCCTCTCAGACCTCCATGGAAGCCTACTACGAGCTGACGCTGAAGACCAAGAGGGCCAGCGACCCGACCGCGGCCGGAGTGCTCGACACGGTCAAGGCATCCATAGGCTACTCCCTCAGCGAGGTCTATTCCAACGACAAGTACTCGTTCAACATCGGCGACTTCGTCAGCAACTCCTACAGCAGCACCGTCACAAAGGCCTGGGGCTCCTACAAGAGGAATATAGAGAACGCGACCAAAAAGATCCTTTCCGCGCTCGCTGAAGTGGAGTGAGTCCGGCTGCCGGGAACGCGGCGGACGCGCCATATGGACCGAAGAAGCCCGCGACCGCTCCGCAGGCCGCGGGCACGCCGGGTCGCAGACTCCCGCCCGTCCCGCAAGACCGTTTCATGCGATCATTTTACAGTATAATCTTTTTATATCCGGAGGGAATCAGTTTTGAAAAGAACCACTAAAGCGCTGTCGCTGTTTCTTGCGGCGCTGATGCTCCTGGCCATGCTTGCCGCTACCGCCTGCGGCGGCGAGACCGGCCAGAACGAAACCACGACCGGGGGCGGCCCCGCGGTCAACACGTCCGGCGAAGGATCGGAAGGACCCGCGCAGACCGAATACAAGTTCTCCGACAAGAAACACGGAGGAGCCGAATGGGTCATCTATATGCGCCCGCAGAACCTTCTCAATTACGGCAGCAAATACGTCCTTCCCTCGGAGGACGCCAGCGACATCATCAGCCAGCAGTCGGTGATCAGGAACCAGCAGACCGAGGACAGGTTCGACATCAGGATCGTCGGCATCGAATACGATCACCCGGTCAACACCATCCTGCAGGACGTCAAGAGCGGCGGCAAGCCCTACGACGTGATACTCGACCAGCGCCGTTATCTCAGCCCCCTGGGCCTCAGCGGGGCCCTGGTGAACCTCAACGACCTGGACGTCGATTTCAACACCCACTGGTGGGACGGCAAGGCCGCGTACTACTACTCGGCGGCAGGCAAGCTGTTCGTCATCCCCAACGACGCGTCCATCTCCAACCTCGGCGGAGTCCGCTTCTTCTTCTTCAACAAGGAGGTCCTTGAGAACTTCCGCCTCACAAGCCCCTATGAGTACGCCGATAAGAACGAATGGACTCTTGCCACGTTCTTCCAGATGGTCAAGAGCGTCTCGGCCCCCAACTCCGACGGTACTCTCGGCGTCTACGGCCTCGTGAACGAGGAGGGCGCCGTCCGCAACGCCATGCTGGTGGGCGCCGGGATCCCGTGGCTCACCAAGGTCGACGAGAACACCTTCGAGTGCCAGATAGGCACCTCGTACGCCCAGAGGGCCCAGAACTACTTCGACCAGCTCAAACTCATGGTCCAGGACAAGAACTCCTGCATCGATTTCGACACCGCCCACGGTATGGATGCGGCCGGCGCGGGGGCCTACGGAGACAAGTTCTCCCACTGCAGAGGCCTCTTTGCCCAGGGGCACTTCCTCTTCGTCCACTCCATCATGGACGCCGCGAACGAGTTCACGGACATGAAGAAGGGCTTCGGCGTCATCATGAATCCGAAGTACGACGCCGACCAGGAAGAGTACTACCACATGATGGACTACAACAGCATCATCTTCGGCCTTCCCAATTTCGCGGAAGCGAATCCTCAGGACACCATAGAAATAATGGACTACTGGGGCTACGTCGCCTCTCAGACCTCCATGGAGGCCTACTACGAGCTGACGCTGAAGACCAAGAGGGCCAGCGACCCGATCGCGGCCGGAGTGCTCGACACGGTCAAGTCCTCCATAGGCTACTCGCTCTTCGAGGTCTATTCCAACGGAACGTACGCGATCAATATCCCGGACCTCGTCACCAGTGCCTACACCACCAACGTCACCAAGGGCTGGGCATCCTGGAGAAAGAACATAGAAAACTCGATCAAGAAGATAATGGACGCGATCGCTGAAGTGCAGTGAGTCCGGCGACAGGGACCGCGGCCTTCCGGCCGCCCCGGATCGCCAGCCCGGCCGCGGATCCCGCGGCCGGCGAGGTCCGGACGCGGACGTCCGGTCCCGCATTACGCTTGATATGAACAACGCCCCGGGCGCCGATCGGCGCCCGGGGCGTTGTCTTTCCGGCGGCTGTGCCGCCTGATGGAATGTCAGTTCTCGAAGAGCTTGCCGTAGCGGACAAGTCTCTCGTATTTCTCCTTCGCGGCGGTCTCGGCCTTCGCGAAGAGCACCTCGGCCCTCTCGGGGAACTGCTGGGCCAGGCGGCTGTAGCGGGTCTCGCTGGTGATGAAGTCCCTGTAGCTCGCCGAAGGCTCCTTGGAGTCGACGGTGAGAGGATTCTTCCCCTCGGCCTTGAGGGCCGGGTTGTAGCGGAACATCTGCCAGTAGCCGGCATCGACCGCGCGCTTCATCTCGATCTGGCAGTTCTGCATGGTGCCCTTGATGCCGTGCATCTCGCAGGGCGCGTAGCCGATGATGAGCGACGGCCCGTGATAGGCCTCGGCCTCGGTCAGGGCCTTGAGCAGCTGGTTCATATCGGCGCCCATGGCGACCTGCGCGACGTAAACGTAGCCGTAGGACATGGCGATCTCGGCAAGGTTCTTCTTGGAGATGGCCTTTCCGGCGGCCGCGAACTGTGCGACCTGGCCGATCTGGGAGGCCTTGGAGGCCTGTCCGCCGGTGTTGGAGTAGACCTCGGTGTCGAAGACCATGACGTTGACGTCTTCGCCGGAGGCCAGGACGTGGTCGAGGCCGCCGAAGCCGATGTCGTATGCCCAGCCGTCGCCGCCGAAGATCCACACGGACTTCTTGGCGAGGTAATCCCTGGAGGCCAGGATGGCGCGGGCCTCGTCGCAGCCGCACTTCTCGAGCATGGCGATGAGCTCGGCGGTGGCGGCGCCGTTGGTCCTGCCGTCGCCGACGGTCTCGAGGTAGCGGTCGATGACTGCCTTCTTAGCGGCGTCGGCAGTCTTCTCTCCGAGGGCCCTGACGCGGGCTATGGCGCTCTCCCTTACGGTCTTGTGGCCGAGGGCGATGCCGAGGCCGTGCTCGGCGTTGTCCTCGAAGAGGGAGTTGGCCCAGGCGGGTCCCCTGCCGCTCTCGCGGTTGACAGTGTAGGGAGTCGCGGGAGCGGAGCCGCCCCAGATGGAGGAACAGCCGGTGGCGTTGGATATGAACATCCGCTCGCCGAACAGCTGGGTGATTATGCGGGCGTAGGAGGTCTCGGCGCAGCCCGCGCAGGAGCCGGAGAACTCGAGCAGAGGCTGCTTGAACTGGCTGCCCCTGACGGTGCTGTTGACGAGCTCGGGCTTCTCGGCCACGCTTGCGACGGCGTAGTCGAAGGCGGCCTGCTGGAAGAGGCCCTTGGCCTGCGGGACCATCTCGATGGCCGATTTCGCGGAGGCGATCTTCGCGGCTTCCTTAGCGGCAGTCTTGGCGTCGTACTCGGGATGCTCGGCCTTGACGGTCTTTGCGGCGTTCTCGACGGCCTTGTTGGTGACGGGGCAGGCCTTCACGCAGAGCGTGCAGCCCATGCAGTCGAGGGCGGAGACGGCCATGGTGAACTTGTAGTTCGTCTTGAGGACCGGTCTGGCGGCAAAGAGGGTGTCGGACGGGGCCTTGGCGGCCTCGGCCTCGGTCATGGCGAAAGGACGGATCGCGGCGTGCGGGCAGACGAACGCGCAGTTGTTGCACTGTACGCAGTTCTCGGGCTTCCAGAGCGGCACGAACACGGCAACGCCGCGCTTCTCATAAGCGGATGCGCCCTGAGGATAGGTGCCGTCAGCGCATTTGCTGAAGACGGAGACGGGCAGACGGTCGCCGCGCATGGCGTCGACGGGCTCCACGACGCTGTTGACGAAGTCGACAAGGTCCTTGCGGGAGCCGGTGGCCAGAGGCTTCGGGGCGTCGTCGGCGCAGTCGGCCCAGGAGGCGGGGACGTCGACCTTCAAGAAGGCGTCGGCGCCGGCGTCGATGGCCGCGTAGTTGAGGTCGACGATGGCCTGGCCCTTCTTGATGTAGGACTTGTATGCCATCTTCTTCATATACTCAATGGCGTCGGCCTTAGGCAGGATGTTGGCGAGCGAGAAGAACGCGGACTGGAGCACGGTGTTCTTGACCTTGCCGTTGCCTATGCGCTTGAGAGCGATACCGGTGCCGTCGATGATGTAGAAGTTGACGCGGTTCTTTGCGATATACTGCTTTACGGCCGAGGGCAGATGGGCCTCGAGCTCGGCGGGGGCCCATTCGCAGTCGAGCAGGAAGGTCCCGCCCGGCTTGACGTCCTGGACCATGTCGTACTTCGTGAGGTAGGCCTGGTTGTGGCAGGCGACGAAGTCGGCCTTGGTGATGTAGTACGAGCTCTTGAGCGGGCTGTCGCCGAAGCGCAGGTGCGAGATCGTGATGCCGCCCGTCTTCTTCGAGTCGTACTGGAAATACGCCTGGATGTATTTGTCGGTGTGGTCACCGATGATCTTGATCGAGTTCTTGTTGGCACCGACGGTACCGTCGCCGCCGAGTCCCCAGAACTTGCAGGAGATCGTTCCCTTGGGCGATGTGTCGGGGCAGGCCTTCTCGGTGAGAGACAGACCGGTGACG
>JAEEGG010004152.1_pt1 | contig 35329 bp, 29 predicted proteins | sample 9134161 | NCBI WGS metagenome assembly JAEEGG01 (sample SAMN16246543, study PRJNA631951) | gut metagenome | biome: gut microbiome; feature: rumen; material: CR-attached | host: Bos | place: Iran: Karaj | collected 2018-10
TGATGAAAGGCAACGAGGCTATTGCCCACGCTGCTATTCGTTGCGGATGCGACGGCTATTTCGGCTATCCTATTACTCCGCAGAGTGAAGTGATTGAGACGCTGGCTGAGCTGAAGCCTTGGGAGACTACTGGTATGCAGGTGGTTCAGGCTGAGAGTGAGCTGGCATCTATTTACATGGTTTATGGTGCTGCCGGTGCTGGTAAGCGTGCCATGACCTCATCGTCATCTCCTGGTATCGCCCTGATGCAGGAAGGTATCACTTACATGGCTGGTGCCGAGGTGCCTGGTGTGTTTGTGAACGTGCAGCGTGGCGGTCCTGGTCTGGGAACCATCCAGCCCTCTCAGGGTGACTATTTCCAGGCAACCCGTGGTGGTGGTAACGGTGACTACAAGGTGATTGTGCTGGCTCCGTCTTCTGTTCAAGAGATGGCAGACTTCGTGGATCTCGCCTTTGAGTTGGCTTTTAAGTATCGCAACCCTGCCATGATTCTTTCTGATGGTGTCATTGGTCAGATGATGGAGAAGGTGGTGCTGCCTCCGTTCAAGCCCCGTCGTACCGATGAGGAGGTGATCAAGCAGTGCCCTTGGGCTTCTACTGGTAAACCCAAGAATCGTGAGCGCGTGGTAATTACTTCTCTGGAACTGAAACCTGAGATCATGGAGCAGCGCAATATTGCCCTCCAGGAGAAATACGTTAAGATTCAGGAGAACGAAGTTCGTTTTGAAGAGCAGCAGATGGACGATGCAGAATATGCTATCGTAGCCTTCGGTTCTGCAGCACGTATTGCTGAGAAGAGTGTAGAGATTGCCCGCGAGCAGGGTATCAAGGTCGGTCTGTTCCGTCCTATCACATTGTTCCCATTCCCTGAGAAGCAGATTGCTGCGCTCTCGAAGAAGGTAAAGGGTATCCTTGTGGCTGAGATTAACGCTGGTCAGATGGTTCAGGATGTTCGTCTCGCTGTGAACGGTGCTGTGCCTGTAGAGCAGTTCGGTCGTCTGGGTGGTATCGTTCCTGATCCAGAAGAAATTGTTGAAGCACTTAAAAAGGTCATGTAAGCTATGGATAGAAATCAAATAGTTCAACCAGAGAATATCGTCTGCAAGAAGCCGACGCTGATGAACGACAATAACATGCACTACTGCCCAGGTTGTAGCCATGGTGTGGTGCATAAGCTCATTGCCGAAGTCATCGAAGAGATGGGTATGGAAGACAAGGCCGTAGGTGTATCGCCTGTGGGCTGTGCCGTCTTCGCCTACAATTATATAGATATCGACTGGCAGGAGGCTGCCCACGGTCGTGCTCCCGCATTGGCTACAGGTATCAAGCGTTGCTGGCCTGACCGTCTGGTGTTCACCTATCAAGGTGATGGTGATCTGGCTTGTATCGGAACCTGTGAGACCATCCACGCCCTGAACCGTGGCGAGAACATCGTCATTGTCTTCGTCAACAATGCCATCTATGGCATGACGGGTGGTCAGATGGCTCCTACCACGCTGATTGGTCAGAAGACCTCTACTTGTCCTTATGGCCGTGATCCTCAGCTGCATGGCTATCCTCTGAAGATTGCCGATATCGCCGCCCAGTTGGAAGGTACCTGCTACGTAACGCGTCAGAGCGTTGAGTCTGTGGGTTCTATCAATAAGGCCAAAAAGGCGCTGCGCAAGGCTTTCGAGGCTTCTATGGCCGGCAAGGGCTCGAGTCTCGTGGAGTTTGTCTCTACTTGTAACAGCGGTTGGAAACTCACACCTGCTAAGGCTAATGAATGGATGAAGGAGAACATGTTCCCCTTCTATCCCAAAGGTGACCTGAAAGATACGACAGGCGAGAAGTAAGATGTAAGAAGTAAGACGTAAGAAGTTATGAAAAAAGAAATTATCATATCTGGTTTCGGAGGTCAGGGCGTGCTCTCAATGGGTAAGATTCTGGCCTATTCAGGACTGATGGACAACAAGGAGGTGACGTGGATGCCTGCTTATGGTCCTGAGCAGCGCGGTGGTACTGCCAACGTGACGGTCATCGTTAGCGACGAGCGCATCTCTTCGCCTATCCTCAGCAAGTACGACATTGCCGTGGTGCTGAACCAGCCTTCGCTCGAGAAGTTCGAGCCGAAGATCAAGCCTGGTGGCATTCTGATCTATGATGGTTTTGGCATCATCAACAAGCCCACCCGTAAGGACATTACCGTCTATGAAATCAATGCGATGGACAAGGCTGCTGAGATGAAGAACTCGAAGGTGTTCAATATGATTGTGCTGGGTGGTCTGCTGAAGATTGCCCCCGTAGTGAGCACAAAGGGTGTTGAGAAGGCTCTGAAGAAGACGCTGCCCGAGCGTCACCATCATCTGATTCCTCTGAATATGCAAGCCATCGAAGAGGGCGGAAAGATTATTGAGCAGCAGTAGTCTTCTCGTGCGCGTACATTATTTATTATATATATAATGTCATCGGTTACTGTGGTCGTTCACTAACGTGAGCGACCACACTTTTTTCTCTATAAAATCGCTGTTTCCCCCTCTTTTTGGCCTTAATAGGACAAAAAATACACTTGTTCTGATACTTTTTTACTAAAAACTTTGGAATTTTAAAGATTTTTTCGTTACTTTGCACCCGAAAAATGAGAAAATAGGTATTTATATTTAATATTTAACCAAATTTTGAAAAAATGAAAAAGTTATTTTTAATGCTTGCTGCAGCTACATTTGCAGCTAACGTAAGTGCGCAGGGTACTGCAATCACTTCAAACAAGGCTGGTGACAACTGGTACATTGGTGCTAATGTTGGTGCAGCTACTCCTCAGCAGAAGTTCGGTGACAAGGGTTTCATGAAGGGCTTCGCTCCTAAGCTGGGTGTTCGTGTTGGTAAGAATCTGACCACCGTATTCGGTCTGGCTGCTGACGCTGATGTTTATATGCTTTCTAAGTCAGACAGCAAGTCTATGATGGGTAACAAGACTTTCCTGAACAGCTTCAATCTTAGCTTGCTGGGTACTTTCAACCTGAACAACCTGTTCGCTGGTTACCAGGGTGAGCCCCGCTCATTCGAGGTGATTGCTCTCGGTGGTTTTGGTTGGGGTCACGCTTTTGGTGGCGCTGACAGAGCTAACGCTTTGACTTCTAAGGCTGCTTTGGACTTCGCTTTCAACCTGGGTTCAGCTAAGGCTATTCAGCTGTACATCGAGCCCGCTCTCGTTTACTACCTTCAGAGTTGGAGTGCTGGTGTTGTCCAGACCGCTGCTCTGCAGTACGACTCTCGTAAGGCTCTGTTCCAGCTCAGCGCTGGTGTGAACTACAAGTTCGGTAACAGCAACGGTACTCACAACTTCGTTAAGGCTCAGCTCCGCGACCAGAACGAGATCGACCAGCTGAACGCTAAGATCAACGAGCTCCGCGCTGACAACAACGCTAAGGACGGTAAGATTGCTGCCGGCAACCGCACTATCGCTGACCTCCAGGCTCAGCTGACCGCTTGCCAGAACAAGCCCGCTCCCACAGCTAAGGTTCAGGTTGTTAAGGAGACCACTCAGCTCCAGCCTATCGTTATCTTCGGTGTTGGTAAGAGCACGCTCGACAACGCTGGTTATGCAAGCTGCGAGATGGTTGCTAAGTACATGCGCAACCACAAGGATACTAAGATCCTGGTTAAGGGTTATGCTTCTCCCGAGGGTGACGCTGCTAAGAACCAGGCTCTGTCTGTGGCTCGTGCAAACGCTGTTAAGACCGCTCTCGTAAAGCGCTACAAGATCGCTGCTGACCGTATCGAGGCTCAGGGTGCTGGTGCTACTTCAGAGCTGTCTGAGGAGAACGACTTCAACCGCGTTGCAATGTTCTTCACAAAGTAAGAAATACTTAAAGTTAAATAACAAAAGTCCCCGTAGATTTGGTTCTACGGGGATTTTTTTGTAATTTTGCAGCAAATTACTTGTGATATGAAACTAAAACAATTATTTGCAGCATTATTGCTTTGTCAGTTGAGCGTGGCTCAGACGCGCCAGGAGGTGAATATCAAGTCGTGGGAGTTCTCGCGCGACAAGACGTCGTGGACGAAGGTCGATATCCCTCACGACTGGGCCATAGCAGGTCCGTTCGATAAGAAGTGGGACTTGCAGAAGGTGGCTATTACCCAGAATGGAGAGACGGAAGCCACGGAGAAGTCTGGTCGTAGTGGCGCCCTGCCTTGGATAGGTGAGGGCTGGTACAGGACGACGGTTTCTGTTCCTGCAGGCTACGAGTCGGCAGAGTTGGTGTTCGACGGGGCAATGGCAGACCCTCGTGTGACCGTCAATGGCACGGAGGCAGGTCATTGGGCTTATGGCTATAATGCCTTCCGCGTCGACGTAACACCCTTCATGAAGGCTGGCAAGCTGGACATCAGCGTCCATTTGAATAATCGTGAGGAAAGCTCGCGCTGGTATCCCGGTGCAGGTCTCTATCGTCCCGTGACGTTGGTCTTGAAACAGAAGACACATATCGACGACTGGAGCCTCTTTGTGCGCATGGTGGGTACCGACAGCAAAGGCGTTACGACTGTCGAGGTCGATGGTCGTGTGGTGAATGTCGAGCCAGGCATGATGGCTGCCGTGTCGATGTATGCACCCGATGGAAAAGCTGCGGGTGGACAAGACATTCCCATCAACAAGGACGGCAGCTTCCATCAGACTTTCAAGTGGAAGAATGCTATGTTGTGGTCGCCCGAGACACCATATCTCTATCGGGTCAAGGCTCAGGTGATGAAGGTCGGCCCCATTGGTCCTGATCATCATGTTCTGGTGGACAGAAAGGAAATCAAGACGGGTCTTCGTACCGTTCGTGTCTCCCGCGAAAAGGGTTTCCAACTGAATGGCGTGACGCGCAAAATCAAGGGTGTCTGTCTGCACCACGACCTCGGTGCGCTTGGTGCCGCCATCAACAAGACCGCCCTGACTCGTCAGATTAAGATGATGAAGGCCATGGGTTGCGATGCCATTCGTACATCGCACAACATGCCCTCTACCTGGCAGATGGAACTCTGCGACTCGCTGGGCATGATGGTGATGGCCGAGTCGTTCGATATGTGGAAATACCCGAAGTGCAAGAATGGCTATGCCCGTGAGTTCCCCGAGTGGGCTATGAAGGACATTACCAATCTCGTGTTGAACCACCGGAACCACCCGTCCATCGTGATGTGGTCGATAGGCAACGAGATTCCCGAACAGGTCAGCGAAGAGGGTCGCCAGCTTAGCATCCAGCTGCAGGGACTCTGTAATTCGCTCGACCCCACGCGTCCTGTCACTCAGGGCATGGACCGTCCTGACAATGCGCTGGCCAGTGGTTTTGCCCAGGCCATGCAGGTGCCTGGCTATAACTATCGCCTGCATCGCTATGCCGATGGCATCAAGCAGTTGCCACAGGGTTTCCTGCTCGGTTCCGAGACGTGTAGCACGGTCAGCTCGCGTGGTGTTTATAAGTTCCCTGTCGAGGTGACGGACAATTCACAATATGCCTCCTGGTCGCCCAAATATGACCCCAAGGCCATTCTGAATGCCGACGGACAGTGCTCTGGTTACGATGTGGAATACTGTGCCTGGTCCAATCTTCCCGACGACGACTGGGTGTGGCAGGACGACTACCAGTGGGTGATTGGCGAGTTTGTATGGACGGGTTACGACTATCTGGGTGAACCGACGCCCTACGATGAATACTGGCCTGCACGCAGCAGCTATTTCGGCATCTGCGACTTGGCGGGTCTGCCCAAGGACCGCTACTATCTCTACAAGAGCCGTTGGAATAAAGACGAGCACACCGTCCACCTGTTGCCTCACTGGACATGGCCCGACCGCAAGGGGCAGGTGACGCCTGTCTATTGCTATACCGACGGTGTCGAGGCAGAGCTCTTTGTAAACGGCAAGAGCCAGGGGCGCATCCGCAAGAATCCTAAAGAGCGTCTCGACCGCTATCGCCTGCGCTGGAACGACGTCAAGTATGAGCCGGGCGAAATCCGTGTGGTGGCCTACGACGACAAGGGCAACAAGATAGGCGAGGACAGCCGTCGGACCGCTGGCAAGGCCGTGCAGCTGGTGGCTCAGGCTGAAACCAGTGCACACAAGGCTGATGGCGAGGACTTGATATTTGTGCGTGTCAGCGTGACGGACAAGAAGGGCATTCCCGTTCCTACTTGTCAGGACGCATTGACGTTCAGCGTTGCCGGCGAGGCTCGTTTCGAGGCTGTCTGCAATGGCGATGCCACATCGTTGGAACCCTTCAAGCAGCCCCGCATGAAGCTGTTCAATGGTGAGTTGGTGGTGATACTTCGTCCCACTACGAAGGCCGGTGCTGTGACCCTGACGGTGAAGGACCAGCGTGGAAAGCTGAAGCCTGCTGTGTTGAATATGACGACTACGAATTAATCCGTTTTTACGAGTGATACGCATTGCCACTATACTTTTCCTTACATGTATCTCGCTGACGGTCAGTGCGCAAAAGCCTTTTTGGCTGGGTGCTGACATCAGTGGCACGACCGACCTCGAGGCACGTCATGTTCAGCTGCGCAACAGCGCGGGCGAACCCCGTGAGTGTACCGCCTTGATGCGTGAACTGGGTCTTAATGCCGTCCGTCTGCGTGTCTGGGTTAATCCGAAGGACGGACTTTGCAACAAGGACGATGTCGTCCGCATGGCTCGACGTGCCAAGGACTGGGGCATGGCGCTGATGATAGACTTCCACTATAGCGACTGGTGGGCTGATCCCGGTCAGCAGAACATTCCTGCGGCGTGGAAGGACATGAGCTACAAGCAGATGTGTCAGGCCTTAGCCGACCATACCCGCGATGTCTTGCAGGCCATTAAAGAGGCTGGGGTAGAGGTGCGCTGGGTGCAGGTAGGCAACGAGACCACCAACGGTTTCCTGTGGCCTGTAGGTCGTGTACAGGATAATATGCACCAGTATGCAGGCCTTACCGATGCAGGCTATGTTGCTGTGAAACAGGTGTTTCCCGATGCACAGGTCATCGTTCATCTGGATGGTGCCTACGACCCCAAGCGCTACGATTTCATCTTCGACGGACTCAAGAAACATGGTGCGCGTTACGACATGATAGGACTCAGCGTCTATCCCTATTGGGACATGAGGGGCGGCCATACAAAGTCGTGGCAGGAAACGGTTCAGAAGGCCACTGCCAACATCAACCGCCTGTGGCAGAAATACCACAAACCCATGATGGTCGTCGAGACCGGTGTCGAGGCTGCCAAACCCGTCGAGGGCAAGGAAATCCTCTCTGCCATCATCGACATGGCGCGCAACCACTGCCAAGGCCACTGCCAGGGCGTCTTCTATTGGGCACCCGAAACCGACCGCTTCTACAAGCTCGGCGCCTTCCAGAACAACCAGCCTACAGTCATTATGGATGCCTTCAGACAATAAAGTAAAAGAGTGCCAATTGGCACTCTTTTCGCAATCATTCGCCTTCGTCATCACCGTTACCGGCCTCACCGGGCGTCACACCGCCATTGCTGCCGGGGCCTGAGCCACCGCCGGGCGTGCTGCCATTGGCGGGTGAGAGGATGTAGCTGATGGGCGTCTTGTTCTGGTAACGCTTCACCTTACCGTCGACGGTCTGCTTCACGCTCTCCACGACGTAGCCCGCGTCGAACACGCACTCGTCCTTCAGGGCTCTGGACGTCAGCTTCTCACCTTTGGTGTTCTCGGGCGTGAAGTTCATGTGGACACCCTCAATCAGGTTGGCCAGCCCCGCGTCCATGGCTGCCTGAACGCTCGTGGCACCATTCTTCACACTCTCGATCGAGGGACCGAAGGTTCCCAAGCCCTCCAGCTTCACGGGCTGACCCTGCAGCACCAGCTCCTTCATGCACTCCACGACCTGCTGCACCACCAGCACCACCATCTGGAAGTCGGCCAACTTGCCGTGCTCCGTCATGTGGGCGCAGAATCCCTTCAGGTCCAAGGGCTTCTTCTCGTCAACCTCAGGGTACCACTTGCCGAAGTTCGACGCCGTCTGATTCTTGTTCTGTCGCAGATTCACGACCATTGCAATTTTTCTTACTGCCATAATGTTTTTTGGTATTAAATTATTAAGGCGAACTTTCTCGTGCGGGCCGCCATTTTCCGCTGTGTAACCGAGCTCTGAATTACACTACAAAAGTACGAAAAATATTTGAATTATGCAAACATTTCGGCAACTTTTTTGTTAAAAATCACATTATTTTTTACCGCCGGTAAAACCTGAATTTACCGTTATAAAAATCTAAGTTTACCGCCAGTAAAACTATAGAAATGCGGAAAGTAGGAAATGCGGAAAGTGGACATTAAGCAGTTTCTGGGGGTGCGGAAGAGAGACTTTCCGAATGCGGAAGAGAGACATTATAAGTAGCAGTTCTTTTAAATTATTATTATTAATATTATTATTAATATTATTACCAATATTATTATTAATACTATTATTAATACTATTATTATTAATAATTAATACCTTAAATTATCTTCTCTAAATGCCTTAATGTCCACTTTCCTACTTTCCTACTTTCCTACTTTTTTCGCCTTTTGTTTGGAACTATCGAAATAATTGCCTATCTTTGCAATCAAAATAATAGTTGATATGCCAAAGATATTCGAATATTTCGGTTTTATATTCTATTTCTACTCGAATGAGCATGAGCCAATTCATGTCCATGTAATACATGGTGGAAGGGAAAGTATTTTTGACATCATCATGATGGATGGAGCATTGGCTGGTATTTCTGTCAGAGAAAAGAAAGGTGCAGAACCATTGACAGAGAAAGACAAACGGACAGCAGAAGATTTCATTCGCAAATATCACAAGAACATTATCGAGAAATGGGTAAAGTTCTTTGTGCTGAAGCAGAGTGTACGCAGTACGAGTATTAAGAAAAAATTGTAAGGAGGATACGATATGGACAGTATTCACATTATCAAAGCGGAAAATGCAGGCAACTTGACAGTCAGCCTGACATTCAGCGATAATTCAAAACAAACAATAGATGTTGGCAGTTTTATCCGCCGCCATCCTCATCCACAATATAACAAGTACCTTGACCCCAGAAAATTCAGTCGTTTCACCATAGAAAACGGAAATATAGTATGGGGTAAAAATTGGGACTTAATCTTTCCTATTGAAGATTTGCATGCAGGTGCGATAGTATAATATATTATGTATAACCCTTAAAACCACAGATGCCTATGGGCTGAGAGAAATATAACCATAGGAAAAATATTTCCCGATATTCTTTGGAGTTTCGGGATTTTTTTTGTAACTTTGTATCATTAAAATGATACACTGCGGGCTGCAGCTCAGCATAACGAGCAAGCTCGATTCTGCATTCGCTTTGCACCGCAGTTGCAATGAGAAATTAACCCTATTTATTCACCATTTAAAACACAACAGTTATGAACAAAACATGGAAGACAATCCTTCAGATTGCAGGTTACATTATCAGCGCATTATTAGGTGCCTACGGTGGATCTGTAATGATGTAAGAAGTAAGATGAAAGAACTAAGAAGTAAGAACTAAGAAGTAAGATGTAATCTAATTACTATGGAAAACGTGCGCTTTAAAGTCTCTCAGTACGCCTGTGCGGTGCTGCTTATCGTGAGCAGCATTGCGCTGGTGGCGTATCAGGTCGTCCACATTGACGACGTTGCGGGTGGGCTGCTCTATTACGTTGCCCAGTCGTTCCTCCTGGCAGGCTCCATCTTCGGCCTCGACCAGTATATTAAGACATTAAAAATTAAACATTAAACATTAAATTCGCTTTGCTCAGAAACATTAAAGATTAAACATTATAATATCATGAACACACAAATCAATGACATCCAACTGTCGCCTCATTTTATGCTGAGCGAGTTTCTCAATCTAGAGAAGCACCCCGACAACCTGCCGACGCCGCAGGTCGTGTTTAACCTGAAATACGGTTGCCTGCATTTGCTGGAGCCTGCCCGACGGGGTGTCGGTCCCATCATCATCAACTCGGGCTACCGCAACGAGGCCTACAACCGGCAGGTCGGTGGTGTCCGCAATTCGCAGCACCTGACGGGCCAAGCTGCTGACATTCGTCCCAAAGCCCCGCAGCAGTTCCAGCATTTGGTCGACTTCCTCCGCGCCTGCCCGTACACCGACCAGCTGCTGACTGGCCCCGACTGGCTCCACATCTCCTGGCGTCCTTTCGGTCACCCCCGCCACTTCGTCCGGATAGGGTATTACAAATCATAAAAAAGGAGCGGAAATGAAGAATTTTCCGCTTTTTTTTTGCTAATAGGTGGAAAATGCTTAATTTTGCAAGCTAAATTAGACAAATACGATAAATAGAAGATATGAAGAATCCATTACGCAGTGCGGTATGCACGGAAGGTAGGAGAATGGCCGGTTCTCGTGCGCTTTGGGTGGCTACAGGCATGAAACACGAACAGTTTGGCAAGCCTATTATTGCCGTTGTGAACTCGTTCACGCAGTTTGTGCCGGGTCATACCCACCTCCATGAGATTGGTCAGATTGTTCGTGAGGAGATTGAGAAGATGGGCTGCTATGCGGCAGAGTTCAATACCATTGCCATTGACGATGGTATTGCCATGGGTCACGACGGCATGCTCTATTCGCTGCCCAGCCGTGACATCATTGCCGACTCGGTAGAATATATGGTCAATGCTCACAAGGCCGATGCGATGATCTGCATCTCGAACTGCGACAAGGTGACTCCCGGTATGCTGATGGCCTCGATGCGACTGAACATCCCGACGGTGTTCTGTTCGGGTGGTCCGATGGAGGCAGGTAAATGGCGTGGCGAGAATGCCGACCTGATTACGGCGATGGTTAAGGGAGGCGACCCGACGGTGAGCGACGAGGAACTGGCAGAGATTGAACAGTGTGCCTGTCCTGGCTGTGGTGCTTGCTCGGGCATGTTTACTGCCAATTCGATGAACTCGCTGACGGAGGCCATCGGTCTGTCGTTGCCTGGCAACGGTAGTATCCTGGCTACCCATAAGAACCGAATCCAACTGTTCCGCGATGCTGCCCAGCTCATCGTGAAGAACGCGCTGAAATACTATGAGGAGGGCGACGACAGTGTGCTGCCACGTAGCATTGCCACCCGTGATGCTTTCCTCAACGCCATGACCCTCGACATTGCCATGGGTGCTTCTACGAACACCGTTTTGCACTTGTTGGCTGTGGCACAGGAGGCTGGGGTAGACTTCAATATGAAGGATATCGACGCCCTGTCGCGCAAGGTGCCCTTCCTCTGCAAACTTGCCCCCAATTGGCAGAAATACTCCATTCAGGAGGAGAACCGTGCTGGTGGTATCCTCGGTATCCTGGGCGAACTGGCCAAAGGCGGTCTGCTGAACCTCGACTGCAAGCGCGTGAATGGTGCTACGCTGGGCGAGGACATCAAGAAATACAGCATCACCGGCGAGACGATTGATCCTGAGGCTGAGCGCATCTATCGCAGTGCCCCTGGTGGTAAGTTCTCTACCGTGATGGGGTCGCAGGATGCCCAGTGGGAGACGCTCGATACCGACCGTGCCGAGGGTTGTATCCGCGACATCGAACATGCCTATACGAAGGATGGCGGTATGGCTGTACTCTTCGGTAATATTGCCCAGGACGGCTGTGTGGTGAAGACCGCCGGTGTCGATGAGTCGCTCTGGCACTTCGAAGGTCCTGCCGTCTGCTTCGACTCTCAGGAAGACGCCTGCGAGGGTATCCTGGGTGGACGGGTGAAGAGTGGCGACTGTGTGGTGATTACCCACGAAGGTCCGAAGGGTGGTCCCGGTATGCAGGAGATGCTTTATCCGACGAGTTACATCAAGTCGATGCACCTTGGTAAGGAATGCGCGCTGATTACCGATGGACGTTTCTCTGGTGGAACCAGTGGTCTGAGTATCGGCCACATCTCTCCAGAGGCTGCTAATGGTGGTAATATCGGTAAGATCAAGGATGGCGACATCATCGTGATTGACATTCCATCACGCTCCATCAACGTGAAACTGAGCGATGAGGAACTCGCTGCCCGTCCGCAGCAGCCCCTGAAGCGCAATCGCGTGGTTTCGAAGGCCCTTCGCGCCTATGCCCAGAGTGTTGCCAGCGCTGATAAAGGTGGAATCAGAATAATAGAATAAGAAATGAGAGATAGAATAACAGGAGCGAAAGCGCTGATGCGGGCCTTACAGGCTGAGGGGGTGAAGACCATCTTCGGCTACCCCGGCGGCAGCATCATGCCCGTCTATGATGCGCTCTTCGACTATACACGAGGTGAGAAGAAATGCTTCGACCATATCCTGGTGCGCCACGAACAGGGAGCCACCCATGCCGCAGAGGGCTATGCCCGAGTGAGCGGTGAGGTAGGTGTGGCCTTGGTCACCAGTGGCCCTGGTGTGACCAACACGTTGACGGGTATTGCTGATGCCATGCTCGATTCCACACCTATCGTGGTCATTGCAGGTCAGGTGCCCATTGGTGCCCTGGGAACCGATGCTTTCCAGGAGGTTGACCTTGTGGGTGTGTCGCAGCCTATCTCCAAGTGGAGCTATCAGATACGTCGTGCCGAGGATGTGGCCTGGGCCGTCAGTCGTGCTTTCTATATTGCCCGTACAGGTCGTCCCGGTCCTGTGGTACTCGACTTTGCCAAGAATGCGCAGACCGAGGAAATCGACTGGGAGCCTCAGAAGGTTGACTTCGTGCGCAGCTACGTTCCCTATCCTAAGCTCGATAAAGAGGCTGTCCGTCAGGCGGCAGAACTGATCAATAACGCCAAGAAACCCTTGGCGCTGGTAGGGCAGGGTGTAGAGCTTGGTAATGCCCAGGAGGAACTGAAGCAGTTCCTTGAGAAAGCCGATATCCCCGCAGGTCGAACGATGCTTGGCCTCTCGGCATTGCCTTCCAATCACCCGTTGAATGTCGGCATGCTCGGTATGCACGGCAACTATGCTGTCAACCTGAAGGAACAGGAATGTGACGTGCTTATCGCTATCGGTATGCGTTTCAGCGACCGAGTGACGGGCAATCTGAAAACCTATGCCAAACAGGCGAAGATTATCCACCTGGATATCGACCGTAGTGAGATTGACAAGAACGTGAAGACCCACGTGGCTGTGGTTGCAGATTGTAAGGAATCATTACCGGCTATCACGGCTCTTCTGAACAAAAATAACCATCAGGAATGGCGTGACTCGTTTAAGGAGCTTGACCAGAAAGAACGTGAGAAAGTCATAGAGCCTGCCATCCATCCAAAGGACGGTCCGCTGTTGATGGGTGAGGTTGTAAATGCGGTGGCCGAACAGGCTGCTGACGATGCTGTCCTTGTGACGGATGTTGGTCAGAACCAGCTATTTGCAACACGTTACTTCAAGTATTACCATAAGCGTAGCGTTTGCACCAGTGGAGGTTTGGGAACGATGGGCTACGGCATGCCAGCCGCTATCGGTGCCACGTTTGGTGCCCCCAGCCGTCAGGTGTGTTGCTTTATGGGTGACGGCGGTTTCCAGATGTGTATCGAAGAACTTGGAACCATCATGGAACAGCAGTCGCCTGTCAAGATGATTCTTATGAATAATCACTACTTGGGCAACGTTCGCCAGTGGCAGGATATGTTCTGGTTGAAGCGAAAGTCGTTCACAAAGATGATGAACCCCAATTACGAGTTCATTGCCAAGGGTTACGGCATTCCTTACCTCTTTGTTACAGAACGCAAGGACTTAGCTGCTGCCGTGGAAAAGATGCTTGCCACCAAGGGGCCGTTCTTGTTGGAATGCGCCATCTTGGAGGAGGATAACGTGCTGCCCATGACACCTCCGGGAATGAATGTAGACGATATGATGCTGGAAATCTGATAAAGGTAAAGAGGTAAAAAAGTAAAAAGGTAAGAATGAAAGATAACAGAAAGTTATATACCCTGCTGGTTTATTCGGAGAATGTTGCCGGTATCCTGAACCAGGTGACGGCAGTGTTTACCCGTCGTCAGGTGAATATCGAGAGTCTGAACGTGTCGGCCTCCAGTATTCCTGGTGTACACAAATACACCATTACCGCCTGGAGCGATGAGGATCAGATCATCAAGATTGCGCATCAGATTGAGAAGAAAATCGATGTCATCAAGTGTAACTATTTTACCGATGACCAGCTGTTTATCCGTGAGTCTGGTTTGTATAAACTGGCAACCCCGATGGTGATGGAGAATCCCGAGATTTCCCGTACCATCCGTCGTTTCCAGGCCAGCATTATCGAGGTGAACCCCACCTATGTCATTGTCCAGATGCATGGTGTCACCGAGGATATAGTCTCACTTTACCGGGCTCTTGACGCCTTTGGCTGTGTGTTGCAGTACACCCGCTCAGGACGTATCGCCGTGACGCGTGGCATGCAAGAACAGGTCAGCGAATTCCTTGAAGAACGAGAAAAGCAAAATGGATAAGGTAGGACGTTACGAATTTATGGCAGAACCCTTCCACTGTGATTTCGGTGGACGCTTGTTCATGGGGCATATGGGTAATCACATGCTCAACGCAGCCGATTTTCATTCTTCGGCACGTGGTTTTGGCATGAAGTATCTGATGAGTATCAATCGTTCATGGGTGCTGTCGCGTCTGGCTATCGAGATGAACGAGATGCCGAAGCAGTATAGTAAGTTCAATGTCGAGACGTGGGTGGAGTCGGCTATGCGCTATTTCACATCACGTAACTTTGCCGTGATAGGTGTTGACGGCAAGACTTATGGCTATGGACGCAGCATCTGGGCTATGATTGACACAGAGACGCGCCAGCCTACCGATATTTATGCTATCGACAATGGTGCCATTGAGCAATGGATTGTCAAGGACAAGGAATGTCCCATCGACAAGGGTGGTCGCGTAAAAATGTCGGACGATGCCCAGTTGGTGAGAACCATTGATACCTATTATAATGATGTGGACATCAACGGACATATCAATAGCGTCAAGTATATTGAACACGTCCTCGACCTCTGGCCTTTGGACTGGTATCGTGATCATGCCATCAAGCGTTTCGAGATAGCTTATGTGGCCGAGGCACATGCTGGCGATCAACTGTCGTTCTATCGTGAAGAGACTGCAGAAGGCGAATTCTGCGTGCGCATCACTAAGACCGATGGTACAGAGTGTTGCCGTAGTAAGGTTAAATTCGTATAATTTGCTACAAAAGTTTGGCAATTTGCTTACAATTTGTTACCTTTGCAACCGATTTTATTAGTTAAGTCTCTTGTCGCATCCTCGTGTAGGGTGGGAGTGGACCGATAAAACGACGGTTCTCGTGTAGGGCTGGCATGGTACACAGAGATATGTATAACATTTAAATATAAAACAATTATGGCAGAAATGAATTTTGGTGGCGTTATCGAGACTGTAGTCACCAGCAAGGAGTTCTCTTTGGAGAAGGCACGTGAAGTATTGAAGGATGAGGTCATCGCCGTCATCGGTTATGGTGTTCAAGGTCCTGGACAGGCTTGTAACCTTCGTGACAATGGCTTCAACGTTATCGTTGGTCAGCGTCAGGGCAAGACCTACGACAAGGCTGTGGCTGACGGTTGGGTACCTGGCAAGACGTTGTTCTCTATTGAGGAGGCTGCCGAGAAGGGTACTATCCTCTGCATGTTGCTCTCTGATGCTGGTCAGATGCAGCAGTGGCCCACTATCAAGCAATATCTGAAGCCTGGTAAGACCCTCTATTATTCTCATGGCTTCGCTATCAACTGGAGCGACCGCACAGGTGTTGTTCCTCCCAAGGATGTCGACGTTATCATGGTGGCTCCTAAGGGAAGTGGTACCTCTCTGCGCACAATGTTCTGCGAGGGTCGCGGCCTGAACTGCTCTTATGCCGTTTATCAGGACGCTACGGGTAAGGCTAAGGAGAAGACACTGGCCTTCGGTATCGGTATTGGTGCTGGCTACCTGTTCGAGACAACCTTCCAGCGTGAGGCTACCTCTGACCTCACTGGTGAGCGCGGTTCGTTGATGGGTGCTATTCAGGGTCTGTTGCTGGCACAGTATGAGGTACTGCGCGAGAATGGCCACACACCTTCTGAGGCCTTCAACGAGACTGTTGAGGAGCTGACTCAGAGCCTTGGCCCGTTGTTTGGCGCTAAGGGTATGGATTGGATGTATGCCAACTGCTCGACTACCGCTCAGCGCGGTGCTTTGGACTGGGCTCCCCGTTTCCACGACGCCATCAAGCCCGTTATGGAGTGGCTGTACTATTCGGTGAAGACCGGTAACGAGGCTCAGATTACCATCGACGCCAACTCAAAGCCCGACTATCGTGCCGGACTGGAGAAGGAACTGGAGGCTATGCGCAACCAGGAGATGTGGCGTGCTGGTGAGACCGTTCGCAAGTTGCGTCCTGAATATCAGGAAGACTAAGAGATGTCTGATGTAAGATGTAAGAAGTAAGATTTTCATGGAGAATCTTGAACAGATAACCCGCCTTGTGTGTCAAGTGGCACGCGAGGCGGGTTCTTATATAAGAAATGAACGCGCGGGCTTTTCGGTAGAAAAGGTGGAGCGCAAACATGCCCACGACTATGTGTCTTATGTTGACAAGGGTTCGGAGAAGCTCATTGTCGGTAAATTGCGCGAGATACTTCCCGAGGCAGGATTCATCACAGAAGAAGGCACTACGAAGACGGAAGATGTAAGATGTAAGAAGGAAGAAACATCATCCATCATCCCTCAGACTTCAGACTTCACATGGGTGGTCGATCCGTTGGACGGCACGACGAACTTCATTCATGGTTTTGCACCCTATGCCGTATCGATAGCCTTGTGTAAGGGTAGGGAGATTGTCGTGGGTGTGGTCTACGAAATCGTCAGTGACGAATGTTTCTATGCGTGGAAGAATGGTGGCGCATGGATTGATGTAAGATATAAGAAGGATGATGTCAGATGTGTGCCCATGCATGTAGGCAAGAGCGAGATTAACGATGCGTTGCTCTGCTTGCAGCTACCTTATAACAGCGATGCCTACAAACCTGTCATCAAACGACTGATTGATCATTTCTATGGAAATGTAGGCAGCATTCGTATGATGGGTTCTGCCGCTATTGCCCTGTGCTATGTCGCTGCGGGCCGTCTGGATGCCTATGCAGAACGCTATATCGGGCAATGGGACTATATGGCTGGTGCACTTATCGTCAAGGAGGCTGGTGGACAAGTGACGAACTATGCTGGCGAAGACTATTTTATGGAAGGCGACAGTGTGGTGGCTACCAATGCTGTTGTACATCAAGATTTGTTAGACGCCATCAGACAAGCAGAATAAAACCGTCATCCTGTCTGATCTTCTCTTCTTGCATCAGACGAGTTAGTGCGGCATCTATCTCCTCCGTCGGCAATGGCAGACGGAGGATTTCCGTAATATGATGACGCTCATGGTTGGCTAATAGCGTGCATATTTGTTCACAAGCGTTCTGCTGACCGTCCTTGGTGACAAGTTTACCAAGATGGTTCAGGCAGACGTCACACTGACCGCAATCTTTCGATGACGTCTCGCCAAAGTATTTGAGGAGTATGCGACTGCGACACTGGCTGGTGCTTTTGGCGTATTCCAGCATGGCCTGAATACGCTGGGTGTATTGTTCCTTGCGTTCCTCATAGATGCTGGCTGGCAATACAATGTGTTCAGCATCCTCGCGTCGTTGGCAGTAACGGATAAACGGTACCTGCTTGCGTGGAATGAAGCTGATAAGGTGGCGTTGCGACAATGACTTCAGAATATCGTAGCATTGGGGTTGTGGAATGCCTGCCTGTTGGGCTACGATGCTCTCGTCGATATATCCATAGTCGGCAAACAGGCCGCCATAGTTGCGTAGGAGACTGACGATGACTTTTTCTTCCTCGGGTGATACCTGGTCCAAGCGATACAGGTCGTCGCGCCCCACCAAGAATCTGACACGTGCCTCGTTGTCGGCTTCCTCGTCGTATTCTATATACCCAGCCCGATCCAGAATCTGCAAGGCAGAATTGACCTGAATGGGGAAGTGGCGGAAACGCAGGCAGAACTCCTCGATGTTGAACTCATGAGCAACGCCATAACCATCGCCTGTTGCTATCTGATAGTAATAGGCCAGATGTTCGTAAACCTGTCGGATGTCATCTTTGGGCGGATAGGTGTCGTTGATGCGTTTCTGCAGTTTGGCATTGTCGTTGTTGTTGTAGAGCAGGATAGCTTGCGCGGGCTGTCCGTCACGTCCAGCTCGACCTGCCTCTTGGAAGTAAGCCTCTATGGAGTCAGGACAGTCATAGTGAATAACCAGTCGTACATCAGGCTTGTCGATACCCATACCGAAGGCGTTGGTTGCTACCATAATACGAATGCGGTCGTGTTGCCAGTCGCGTTGGCGCTGGTCTTTGTCGGCATGCTCCAAACCTGCATGATAGAAGGTTGTCGAGAGTCCTGCATCCGTCAAATGTTCACTGATTTCACGGGCGTGACGACGACTGCGAACATAGACGATAGCCGATCCGGGTGTCTGTTTCAACAGCCGGATAAGGTCGTAGTGCTTATCGTCAGAGTGTTTGACAAGATAAGCCAGATTCTTGCGCTCGAAACTCATGCGAAACACGGCAAAAGTGTGTTTGCCATCGGGTGAGGGCTGAGGCGTTAGCTTGGTGCAGATATCGTCAACGACCAATGGTGTAGCTGTAGCGGTAAGTGCCAAGACGGGCACATCAGGCAACAATTCGCGGATGCGGGCAATCTCAAGATAGGAGGGGCGAAAGTCATAACCCCATTGTGAGATACAGTGGGCTTCGTCGACAGTGATAAAGGATATGCGCATGTGTCGCAACTTCGTCAGAAACATGCTGCTGCTCAGTCGTTCTGGCGAGACGTAAAGCAGTTTGGTGCTGCCCAGGATGCAGTTCTCCAAAGTCTGTAGAATCGTGCCGTGTTGCATACCACTATAGATGGCGGCAGCCCGGATGCCAATCTGACGCAAGTGGTGCACTTGATCCTTCATCAGGGCAATGAGTGGCGTGATGACGATACACGTTCCTTCCATTGCCATCGCTGGCACTTGGAAAGTAATGCTCTTGCCACCACCCGTAGGCATCAATCCAAGGGTATCATGCCCAGCACCGATGGACTCGATGATGTCGCGCTGAATACCGCGAAAGTCATCGTAGCCCCAGTACTGTCTGAGAATAGACTGATATTTGTCGTTCATCACTCTTCCGAGGGCATGATGTCTTCAATCTGCAGTTGAACTTCACCGCGCTTATAGGTGTTCTCTTCGATGTTGTAGACAATGTCGAACGAACGCTTTGACTTGATGTAGCGAGCTGCGGCACTTTGTCCGAAGGCAATGCCGTTCATCACGACTGCAGACTTCGAATCCACCAGTTCCAACTTGATATGCTCCTGATGACGTCCTACCACCTTGGACGTGCCATAGTCATAAACATTGCGCGTCATGAACAACGGCTTTTCATTGCCAGGTCCGTGAGGTGCCAATCTTTTCAATTCTGAGAGCAGGCGCTTGCTGATGTGATGGAAGTCAACCTCCAAGTCAATATCAAGTGTTTGCTGCGTCTGTTCTGGCATGATGTGATGGCTGACGTATTCTTGGAAACGACGACGGAATTCGGGGATGTTCTCCTGCTTTAGCGTCAGACCTACAGCGTAGGTGTGTCCACCAAAATTCTCTAACAGGTCGCGACACGACTTGATAGCATCATAGATGTCGAAGCCTGCCACACTGCGTGCCGAACCTGAGGCCATACCGTTGATAATAGTCAGTACGACGGTAGGACGGAAGTAAAGTTCCGTTAAGCGCGAAGCGACAATGCCCACCACACCTTTCTTCCAGCCTTCGTCGTAGAGGACGATAGACTTCTGATGTTGCTGGCTTTCCAGTCGGGCCACAATCTCGTTGGCTTCCTCAGTCATCTGCTTGTCAACATCACGACGCTGGTCGTTATACTCGTCGATACGTGTAGCAATGGTAAGTGCTTTCTGAAGGTCGCGCTCTACTAAGAGTTCTACGGCTTCAATACCATTTTGCATACGTCCGGAAGCGTTAATGCGAGGTCCTATCTTGAACACGATATCGCTCATGGTCAGTTCGCGCCCCGTCAGTCCGCATATCTCAATGATGGCTTTCAGACCTATCGAGCAACTTTGGTTTAGCTGCTTCAGCCCGTGGAAAGCCAAGATGCGGTTTTCTCCTTCGACGGGTACCAAGTCGGATGCTATCGAAACGGCGCAGAAGTCGAGTAGGGGAATGAGACGTGAGAAGGGAATGCCGTTGTTCTTGGCAAAAGCTTGCATCAGTTTAAAACCTACACCGCAACCACATAAATGTTTGAAAGGATAGGTAGAGTCTTCACGCTTGGGGTTAAGAATGGCTATAGCAGGAGGCATTACCTCGTCCGGTACGTGATGGTCGCAAATGATAAAGTCTATGCCACGTTCCTTGGCATAAGCGATTTCCTCGACTGCCTTGATGCCGCAGTCAAGCACTATGATTAGTTTCACACCAGTCTCTACAGCATGGTCAATACCCTTGATGCTCACTCCATAACCTTCTTCGTAACGGCTGGGAATGTAGTATTCTATATTGGAGTAGAACTGCTGTAGGAACTTATACACCAGAGCAACTGCTGTGCATCCGTCCACGTCGTAGTCGCCATAAATCATGATACGCTCTTTGCGACCCATGGCGTCGTTCAGACGATCTACGGCCATATCCATATCGTTCATCAGGAACGGATCAATCAGCTCGTTCAACATGGGTCGGAAGAACCGCTTGGCTGCGCTCTCAGTCTTGATGCCGCGTTTGATGAGCAGATTGGCCATGATGGGACTCATGCCAATCTTCTCAGCCAGTTCGTTGGCCGCCTGCTGTTGCTCGGGTGTTGGTGGTTCGTAGTTCCATTTAAATTGCATTTATATTTGTATTTAACAAATCGAAATGTATCACTTATCTTAGTCTACGTAATCCATTTTGACTACGATGACGCGTATAGTCTGGTCTTTCTTCTTGGTCTGAACCTTGGCGATATGCCAGTCGGACGGGAAGAAAATGACAAACTGTCCGCTTTTGACATTGAAGAAGTTGGTGTTCTCCTTTATATAGTTGTAACGCATCACGTCTTTCGCCTCATTGTATGGTTGCGATACGGTACTCGACTCGTGGTCAAGTAGGGCAAAACCCTCCGTACCTTTCACTACCACCATAAAGTCGCTCTTCTTGCGATGGCTTTCTGTGTTGCGTTTCTCCAGCGGACCGTTTTCCGAGTCTTCCACACTGGCTGTCAGCGTGGAACCCGGTATCGGATGCTTGCCCTTGGGAATGGTGAGCAGGTCGGTATCGCGAAGCCAGCGGAACAGGGCGTTCCATTGTTCTGGGTTCTTCTGATACTGACTATAGAACTCGTTGACGTTCAGCGTCTTGTGGGGCTTGGCCTTCTTGAAGCCATTAGCCCACTCACCTTTCTTCATCCAAGTGCGCGCCTCATTCTGTGCTTGAATGGGTAAGATAGCAAAAAGGAGCAGAAGTGAAACACTCATTACTCTTATCAACGTTTTTCTGTCGATTGTCTTGTTCATAGTCTTTCCTTTTTTCGTTCGTTCCTTTTTACTATCTTATCAGTTAGACTTACAGTCCAAGCTTTTTGCGGATATTGCCAGGGATAGCCTTCTTGTTGATGAGGAAGTCCATCGTGTTGGCAGCGATGAAGGCCTTGGTCATATACCATGTGCCTTTGTAGTCGCCAGTCTCACCCCAAGAATTCTTCACCATGTAGTATTCCTTGCCGTTCTGGTCTTTGGCAATACCATAGATGTGCATACCGTGATCGTCGGTCAGTTCCCAATTGTCGAAACGCTCTTGACGCATCTGTTGTGTAGGAACAATCTCGGGAACGGTGCAACCCAAAGAGTCGATGATATTGGTCTTCTTCTGCTTGTCAAGCTTCAGCCATTTGGCCATATCGCTTCCCGACAGGCTCTGAGCCTGCTTGGTGTCAATAGCATACGCCAAACCCTTACGTGTAAATCCATCCTCAGAGACGTCGCCACCCCAAGCTACCGTATAGCCCTGCTCAATGGCGTTGTCTATAATTTGCATCATTTCGTCCATCGGCACGTTGTACGACAGAGGGAAGCGCCAGTTGTCCTGAACCTCTACGGCAAAAGCGGTGTAGAAGGGATGGTGGGTATAGCTGGTGATGCTGACATAGTCGTTGAGGTCGATACCCAGTGAAGCCATAAAGCTCTTTGGGGTGTACTGCTTGCCCTCATAAGTGAAGTTCTCGGGGCACTGACCCAGATAGGCATCGAGAATGCCCTGCAGACCTACTTTCCATTGGCCGGAAATTTTCTTGGCGTCGCTCTTGGCAATGGCTGCCACGTAGGGCTCCATCACTTTGAAGAACTCGTTGAAGTTGTTCAGCGAGTCACCATATAATGAGCCGGGGAAAGGCATCGTTCCCTCAGGAACAATACCGTGCGTCTTCATGGTAGCAAGTACGTCCTCAGCGCTGCCACCCTGTGCGAACTGGCAGTCTCCGTGGAAACGAACCACCTGAATGGCACGCTCCATATAGGTCTTGTTGGCCACAAAGCTCTCACAGAGGTCATACGTCTTACCTGTTGCCTTCAGGATTTCTGCCTCGAAGAACGACAGGGTAGAGTAGTCCCAACACGTACCCGAACGGTTCTGGTCCTTAACGCTCGTGATGGGGAGCTCTTTGATGATAGTGAACACCGGTTTGTTGGCGTTCTTTTTGTCCGGAGCCTTCTTTTTAGCAGCTCCTGCACTGCCCACTGCAACAAACAGTGCCAGTGCGATGGTCAATACTTTCTTCATTACTTTTCTCTTTTTTTATTGTTATTAATATTATTATCTTCGTTAAGGAGGAGGTGTCAGGCGTTAGTAGCCATAAACTCCTCGAGTTCTGTGGGGTGATAGGGAATGCGCTTCTGCCCTAAGAATCGGCAACCGTCCTTGGTGATGAGCACGTCATCCTCAATACGAATGCCACCGAAGTCCTTGTACGTCTCGAGTTTGTCGAAGCACAAGAATTCCTCACAGTGTCTTTTTGCTTTCCACTCGTCAATAAGAGCGGGGATAAAGTATATGCCGGGCTCGTCAGTAACGACGAAGCCTTCTTCCAGTTTGCGACCCATGCGCAGACAGTTGGTACCGAACTGTTCGAGGTTAGGACGCGTCTCGTCGTCGAAACCGACGTAGATTTGTCCTAATCCCTCCATATCGTGAACGTCCATACCCATCATGTGTCCTAATCCGTGAGGCAGGAACATAGCGTGGGCACCAGCACGAACAGCCTCGTCCGTATCACCCTTCATGAGTCCGATTTCCTTCAGCCGTTCAGTCATCATGCGACAAACAGCGAAGTGTACATCCATATAGCGAACACCAGGCTTGGCAACTTCCAGGACGTAGTCGTGACAAGCTTCTACGATACTGTAGATTTCCAGTTGACGCTGGGTGAACTTACCCGTAACAGGCATGGTACGGGTATGGTCTGAACAGTAGTCATCCAGTTCGCAACCAGCATCGCACAATGCCAGGCGACCGGCTTCGAGTGGCGCTGCAGAAGGGTTGCCGTGCATAATTTCACCATGCTGCGAGAAGATGGTAGCAAAGCTGGTACCGCCAGCCAGACTACGGGCAATACCGTCTACCTGACCACCGATGAAACGTTCGGTGACATCTGGCTTGATAAGCAACTGGGCGGTAGTATGCATGGCATAACCTACATCGCAGGCACGGTCGATGGCTGCAATCTCCTGAGGTTCCTTCGTTGAGCGCATCTTGACCACAGCTTTTATCAGGTCCAGGGATGCTGCCTCCTTCTGCTTCGAAGGATGAATGCCCAACAGATCCATGATTTGTATCTTCGTATCGTGGCGATAGGGAGGCAAGAAATGGATTTTAGATGTCTGATGTTTGATGTAAGAAGTAAGATGTGACATCGGGGCAGTCTTCGTGACCCCCACTTCTGCTGCAAGGTCTGCCACTGATGGCGTAAAGCCCATCCATACGATATCCTCAACGTCGATATCGTCGCCAAAGAGCCACTCTTCGTCATTATCTATGTCGATAATACCCACCAATCCGTCGCGGTGCTGTCCGAAGTAATAAAGGAAAACTGAATCCTGACGCATGGGAGCATACGTGTTGTTGGGGTAGTTATACGGTGCTTCATTATTGCCGAAGAGCACGATAATGCCGTTACCAACGAGCTTTTTGAGCTCTGAACGACGACGAATATAGGTGTTTTTATCGAACATAAATCAAGAATTTCTTTCTATAGGTTACAATTATTCTGCAAAGATACGCATTTTTTATGTAAAAGCATTATCTTTGCACCATTATTTATGCTTAATGCACACTAAAAAGTATTAAAATGCAAATTACGGAACATACGGGACTGGTATTAGAGGGTGGCGGCATGCGTGGCGTGTTTACTGCCGGCGTACTGGATGCACTGATGAAAAACGAGGTGTATTTCCCGTATGTCGTAGCTGTTTCTGCAGGTGCTTTGCATAGTCTTTCCTATATGAGTCGTCAGCCTCGCCGTGCTCGTTGGTCGAGTATCGATATGTTGAAGAAGTACGGCTATATCTCGTTGCGCAGTCTGGTGCAGAATGGCAGCATCTTTGACCCCAATATCCTGTACGAACGGTTTCCTGACGAGATTATCCCCTTTGATTATAAGACCTACGAAAACAATCCTGCAACTTTCGAGATGGTGACGACGAATTGCAAAACGGGTCGTGCGATGTATCTGTCAGAACGTTACAATCATCATCGATTGATACAGATTGCGAAGGCCTCCAGTGCTTTGCCTTTCGTGTCTCAGGTTACTTTCGTCGACCACATCCCGATGCTCGATGGTGGAATCGTTGACAGTATCCCCATTGTGCGCTCTATTGATACTGGTCATCACGAAAATGTGGTGGTGCTGACGCGCAATCGTGGCTATCGTTCTACGGAACCTGATATCAAGATGCCCAAATTTGTGTACAAAGAATTCCCGCGCCTGCGTGTTGCACTCAGCAGAAGGACGGAAGAATACAACCACCAGCTTGACCTGATAGAACGTATGGAGGATTGGGGCGAAATCGTCGTCATTCGTCCTGAACGTCCGTTGGAAGTTGGGCGAATCACACAGGATGTCGTCAAACTGGAACACCTTTATGAGGAAGGCTTCCTGCTTGGCGAACGCTTCTGTAACAGTTTGAGTGCTTTTTGACTTTTTACTTATTCTTCGCTGAGTAAGTCTGGGCGCAGACGACGCGTGCGCTCCATGGCCTGCTCCAATTCCCAGTTGCGGATTTTAGCTTCGTTACCCGATAGCAGGATGTCGGGTACTTTCCACCCTTTATAGTCGGCAGGACGTGTATAGATGGGAGCTGCCAACAGATCGTCCTGAAAGCAGTCGGACAGTGCGCTTTGCTCATCACCAATAACACCTGGTACTACGCGCACTACCGCGTCGGCAATCATTGCCGCTACCAGTTCTCCGCCTGTCAATACAAAGTCGCCAATCGATATTTCACGGGTAATCAGATGGTCGCGAATGCGCTGGTCAATGCCCTTGTAGTGGCCTGCCAGAATAATGAGATTGCCCTTCAGCGACAATTCATTAGCGATATGCTGGTCGAAGCGCTCACCATCAGGCGATGTGAAGATGACCTCATCGTAGTCGCGCTCAGCCTTCAAGGCTGTAATACAGCGGTCTATGGGTTCACACTGCATCACCATACCGGCACTGCCGCCATAAGGATAGTCATCAACACGGCGCCACTTGTCCAACGTATAGTCACGCAAGTTGTGGAGCCGTATTTCTGCCAGTCCTTTTTTCTCGGCACGTGCCAAGATGCTCTCGTGGACGAACCCTTCAAGCATCTCTGGCAATACCGTGATAATATCAATTCTCAATTTCTATAAACTATAAACAGTAAACTATAAACTAGTTATTGTACTCCTGCCAAGACTTAATCTTGATGTCGTCCTGCTTCAGGGCTGTGAAGGCCTCAATAAAGGCTTTGGCCAGACGGACGTTAGTCATCAGGGGAATGTTGTGGTCAATGGCACCGCGACGAATACGATAGCCATTGGTCAACTCACGCTTGGTATGGTTCTTGGGCACATTGACGATGAGGGCAAACTTGTGTTGGGCAATCATGTCCATCACGTTGTTGTCACCTTCCTCGTCTGGCCAGCTGACGGCAGTAGCCTTGACACCGTTCTCGTTGAAGAACTTCGCCGTACCGCCTGTAGCATATACTTCGTAGCCCTTCTTCACCAGTTGCTGAGCGGGTTCAAGGAGTGAAACCTTACCCTTGGCAGCACCACTGGAAATCAGGATGCTGGAACCCTCGGCAGGCAGACGATAGCCAGTAGCAATCAGTGCGTTGAGCAGAGCCTCGTTCAGGTCGTCGCCCAAGCAGCCAACCTCACCGGTAGAGCTCATGTCAACACCCAGCACGGGGTCAGCGTTCTGCAGACGTGCAAATGAGAACTGGCTGGCCTTCACACCAATACGGTCAATGTCAAACTCTGAACTGTCAGGCTTCTGATATGGAGCGTCCAGCATAATCTTCGTAGCCGTCTCGATGAAGTTACGCTTCAGAATCTTCGATACGAAGGGGAATGAACGTGATGCACGCAGGTTACACTCGATAACCTTCACCTCACGGTTCTTAGCCAGGAACTGGATGTTGAACGGACCTGAGATGTTCAACTCGGCAGCAATCTTGCGGGCAATCTTCTTAATCTGACGGACGGTCGAGAAGTAGATGTGCTGAGCGGGGAACAGCATGGTAGCGTCACCGGAGTGCACACCAGCGTATTCTACGTGCTCCGAGATAGCATATTCCACCACTTCGCCCTTGTCGGCAACGGCGTCGAACTCAATCTCCTTGGTCTCTGTCATGAACTTCGAGATAACCACGGGGAACTCCTTAGACACCTCGGTAGCCATATTCAGGAAGCGGTGCAGCTCATCGTCGTCGTAGCAGACGTTCATGGCAGCACCCGACAGCACGTACGAAGGACGTACCAGTACGGGATAGCCCACTTCCTCTACAAACTCCTTCACATCTTCGAAAGAGGTCAGTGCACGCCAGCGGGGCTGGTCGATACCCAGTTTGTCGAGCATGGCTGAGAATTTGTCGCGGTTCTCTGCACGGTCAATGTTGACAGGACTTGTGCCCAGCACGGGAACACCCTGACGGTACAGCTTCATGGCCAGGTTGTTAGGAATCTGTCCGCCTACTGATACGATGACACCCTTAGGCGACTCCAAGTCAATGACGTCGAGTACGCGCTCCATAGAGAGTTCGTCGAAGTACAGACGGTCACACATATCGTAGTCAGTCGATACCGTCTCGGGGTTGTAGTTAATCATGATGGACTTGTAGCCCAACTTACGAGCAGTGTTGATGGCATTCACTGAACACCAGTCGAATTCTACGCTTGAACCGATGCGGTAAGCACCTGAACCCAAGACTACTACGGACTTTTCGTTATTGTAATAGTTGATGTCGTGCTGAGGCTTATACTGTTCACCTTCAGGATTGCCAAAGGCGGGTGTATGCGTGTAGGTGAAGTAGAGGTAGTTGGTCAACTCTGGATGCTCAGAAGCTACAGTCGGGATACGCTTCACTGAGGGCATGATGCCACGCTCCTTACGATAACGGCGCACCTCCAGGTTCTCCTTCTCCATGTTGCCCTGCTGGGGTTTCAGTACGAAGCGGGCTATCTGGAAGTCAGAGAATCCGCAACGCTTCACTTCTAGCAACAGCGTGTCGGGCAGAGCCTCCAACGAATCGTATTTCTGCAGCTCATGCTTCAGGTCGACGATATGCTTCAGACGCTCCAGGAACCATACGTCAATCTTCGTCAGCTCCTCAATGCGCTCTACGCTGTAGCCTTCCTCCAAAGCCTGTGCAATAGCAAAGATACGCAGGTCGGTGGGGTTGGCCAGCTCTTCGTCGAGGTTGTCGAACTTCGTGTGGTCGTTGCCTACGAATCCGTGCATGCCTTGACCAATCATACGCAAGCCTTTCTGCATCATTTCCTCGAACGAACGTCCGATAGACATGATTTCGCCTACCGACTTCATCGACGAACCAATCTGACGGCTGACGCCGGCAAACTTCGTTAGGTCCCAGCGAGGAATCTTACAAATCATATAGTCGAGGCTTGGAGCGACGTATGCTGATGAGGTTGTACCCATCTCGCCAATCTGGTCGAGCGTGTAGCCCAGTGCAATCTTGGCAGCTACGAAGGCGAGGGGATAGCCTGTTGCCTTTGAAGCCAGCGCCGACGAACGGCTCAGACGAGCATTAATCTCGATGATACGGTAGTCGTTGGTCTCGGCATTGAAGGCAAACTGGATGTTACACTCACCGACAATACCCAGATGGCGTACGCACTTGATGGTGATGTCCTGCAGCATCTTCACCTGATCCTCGCGGAGCGAACAGGTGGGAGCCACCACGATAGACTCACCCGTGTGAATACCCAGGGGGTCGAAGTTCTCCATCGAAGCGACGGTGAAGCAGTGGTCGTTGGCATCACGGATGGTCTCGAACTCAATCTCCTTCCAACCCTTCAGCGATTCCTCAACCAGAATCTGCGGTGCAAATGTAAAGGCACTCTCGGCCAGTTCCTTGAAAGCCTTCTCGTCAGGACAGATACCTGAACCCAGACCGCCCAGCGCGTAAGCCGAACGAATCATGATGGGGAATCCTATTTCGTGAGCAGCCTTCAGGGCATCCTCCATATTCTCCACAGCGTGGCTGACGGGAACCTTCAGTTCAATCTCGGCAAGTTTCTTCACAAACAAGTCGCGGTCTTCCGTATTCATAATGGCTTCCACCGAAGTGCCCAGCACCTCGACACCATACTCTTTCAATACACCTGTCTGGTAGAGTTCCGTACCGCAGTTCAGCGCCGTCTGTCCGCCAAAAGCAAGCAGAATGCCGTCAGGACGCTCCTTCTTGATGATTTCCGTCACGAAGTGCGTCGTCACAGGCTGAAAGTACACCTTGTCGGCAATACCTTCAGAGGTCTGAATCGTAGCGATGTTGGGGTTTACTAACACGGAAGAGATACCTTCCTCGCGCAATGCTTTAAGTGCCTGGGAGCCAGAATAGTCAAACTCACCAGCCTGTCCGATTTTCAAGGCGCCTGAACCTAAAACCAGCACCTTTTTGAGTTTTTTTGTCATATATATCGTAAGCTGTGTTGTATATTCTGGGCTGCAAAGGTACAAAGATTTTAGCAAACTACCAAGCATCTTTGCATAAAAATTATTAATGTGTAATTTTCATGCATTTTTATGTTGTTTCTTCGCATGCGCGCGCGAAACATTTATAACTATAAACACTAAACTATAAACTGTAAACTATAAACTGTAAACTATAAACTATACAATAGGTATTTCAATGATAAACCGGCATCCTTCGTGATAGTCGGTGTCCAGTATCAGGTCGCCGCCAAAGGTCTGTGCATGACGCTTGGCCAGTGGCAGTCCCAGTCCGAGTCCTTCTGTCAGGTCGTCCACTTTGATAAAGAACTTGAAGATGTTTTCGCTGTCGGCTTCCGTGATGGACTTTCCAGTGTCCTCGACGACGAAGCGTACAACGTTGTCTCTGTGTTCTACTATCAGCTTGATGTTCTGTCCGTCCGAATACTTGGCCGAGTTATAGAGCAGTTCGCGCAGGGCACGCATCAGGTATAGTCGGCTGGTTTCTATGCAGAAGTCGTCAGTCACCTCACTGTGGAAGTCGATTGCCAGGTTGGGGTAGTGCTCCTTTGTATATCCGATAGCTTCGCGTGCTACGTCGTTGCAAGGCACCGTTTCGTGTTTCTGACTGTTCAGCTCTTCCGTCAGTCCCGTGTCCGAGCTGTCGAAGAGCATCAGCAACATACGGTTCAGGTGTTTCGCGTTGTGATCCATCACGTCCGTAATGCTCTTCATCTCCTCGTCCGACATGCTTTCACTGCCCGCATCGCTCAGCACCTGTGAAAATCCCATCAGGATGTTCAGCGGTGTACGTATCTGGTGACTGACGTTCTGTATGAAGGTGGTCTTCTGCTTCTCGGCCTCCTCAGCCAGATGTGTGGCCTTTTCCAGCTCCTCGTTACGCAGACGTATCTGGTCTGTGCTGTATCGCACGCTGCCCATGTGGAAGTTCAGCGCCGTCAGCATGGTTGCGAAGCTGTTTTGCAGTTGTCCGATGACGTCCTCGCGCTGAGTTTTCGGAATGTGTACCTCCATGTTTCCAGCTGCTATGGCTTGTGTCTTTTCCAACAGTTGGTTCAGCGGACGTATGCTGTTTGTGACGGCTCTGTGACACAACACGAGGATGAGGATGAGTCCGATGACGAGTAGCGGTACGACGATGAAGGTCATCCGATAGTAGCCTGCCAGCACGTCGCTGTCGGGACAGACAATGGCCATACTCCATTCCGTGCCTGCTACGGGCTTATAGCACACAAACCATTTTGAGCCGTTGAGTTCAATCACCGCGTGTCCTTGTTTCCCGTTCGTCATTTCGTGCCCCAGGGCTATGATGTCGGTCTGCTTGCGTGGGTCGAGATCGCTGAAGATGGTCTTGCTGAACAGGCGTGTGGAGTCGGGATGGATGCAGTAGCGCCCCTCTTTGTCAATCATCATGAAGTACGAGTTGGGGTAGGGCTTCACTTCCGACATGAGTTTCGACAGCTTGAGCAGCGACAGGTCGGTGGATATGATGCCCAAGATGCTGCCGTCCTTGGCGTGCAGCGGTCTGCCGTACGAGGCAATCATGCCGTCCAGCGTCAGTTCCAGTGAGTCTGCCTCGTCGACATATACCTCCCAGCACGGACCGTTCAGGTCGTGTGGTGTCTTGTACCATATCTTGTGGAAGTAGTCGTATGGCTCCTCTACGACCGTTCTGATGCTGTCGGCCTCCCTGACGGTGTATGCAGAGAAACGCTTACCGTATTTGGGGAACATGTCCGGTTCGGCACTGATGGAGCAGCCGTCGATGTGCGAATTGAGTCTGACGATGAGGTTGGTATATCCTAACAGCGCTTCGGGTGTGAACGACAGTTCTATCATCCAGCTGTACGTGTTGGTGGCATTCTCGATGATCATCAGGTCGCGCTTTATGTCCTGCATGGTGGTGTTCAGCACGGCATCGGCGCGTCCTACGGCCTCTTTGCGGATGATGTGCAGCGACTGCGTAAACAGCACACCCAGCGTCAGTACGAAGATGACGACGGTCATGGCCAGTATGCCGAGACTCAGCTTTGTCGAGAACGATTTCTTGATTCTGTCAAGCATCTTCGGCCTCCTTTCTGAAATCTTCGTCCGACATGTTAATCAGGTTCCTCAGCACGTCGGCAATGGTTTCGCCACTATGCTGTATGTCGTCGGCCAGACGGGTCATTTCCGGCCTGTCCTTTTTGTGGTTTGTGTCACACAGCGTCTCGACGTCCTTCAGTATGGCGTCCGACGGCGCCAGCATCTGGTTGGTCATATTGTGCAGAAAGGCGGTCTTCATGCGGTCGGCCTTCTGTGCCTGCCTGTAGGCGGTGTCCAGCTCCTCACTGTGCTTTTTCAGGTCGGTTGTCAACTGTTCCAGTTCGCCGATGTTGGTGGCCAGCGACTCCTGCATCTGCTTGAAGTTGTCCTGCAGACGACCTATTTCGTCCTCCCGTCGGCTGGCGGGAATGGGTTCGTTCCAGTTACCCTTGGCTATACGTTGTGCCTGTTCCGACAGCATCAGCAGGGGTTTCAGCTGGCGGTGAATGACGAAGCGGCTAATCAGGAATGACAGCAGCAGCCCCACGATGGCTATGGCCAGCACGTAGTATGTCAGGTTCTGGTATTCGCCGAAGATGGCGTCCTCAGGATACACGATGCCCGCACTCCAGTTGAGCGCTTCGGTGGTGCGGCCCTGTATGCTGATGCGCTTGAACGGTTTGTAGAACACGTAGTAGTCCGTACCGTCCAACTTGAACGGCTTCATGCCCGTTCTGCCGTTTATCATGGCGTTGGCAGCCTCCTTGGCCGACCCTTCTTTCAGTATCTGCTCCGTCTTGTTCCACAGCTTCTTGCTGTTAGGGTGTATGATGAAGGTGCCTTCCTTGTCTATCAGCGAGCAATACGAGTTCGGCGAGGCCTTGGTATCGTTCTCGATGGCCGACAACTGGCTGAGCGACACGTCGACACCCAGTACGCCGACAGGCTTGCCGTCCGATTCCTGCGTGATGATGGGCAGGCTGAACGTGATGATGGGTGCCTCGTCCGTATCCTTGTCCTCCAATGGGTTCATCCACCCCGTCTGTCCTGCCTCCATGGGCTGCGTGTACCATTTCTGTTGGGTGTAGGGCTCGTCGGCAAACATGTCGTCTGAAACTATTCTCGTACTGGCATAGGCTACGCCCGCACTGTCGTCACGGTGCATATAGGCCATGAACTGATGGTGACCCTTGAAGTAGTCCTCCTTGAAGGCAATGGCACATCCCACCACGTAGGGGTTCGTCTCCACCAGCTTGCGTGCATAGACGAACATCGTGTCGGGGTCGTCCATGTGCGGCAACATGTTGAAGTAGATGTTACCCGTCGTCTGCTCCACGCTCAGCAGGATGTTGTCAATGCTGCGTATGGTGCAGTCCAGCGTCACCAGGGCCTTCTGCGTAGCCTCCTCCTTCACTGCCTTGCGCGAGTAAACAAGCATCACAATCATTGAAGCCATGAGCAAATATGTCATAGCTAATACCACCATCAGGCCGATGCGTACTGATAAGGTTCTTTTAATGATTTTAGGCAGTTGTAGCATATTCGTGCATTATCAGCAGCAAAGATAGCTATTTTTTGGGGAAAACCAAACAAAATGCCCGAAAATTAACAAATGTTAGCGCATATACTGAATCCTCATTCTCCCTCAGACCGCCACTCGCCGTCCTGAAGGTGTTTTTTTTGTCCCAAAATTTTGCAAATGTCAGATAAAACCCTTATCTTTGCAGCGTGAAATAAAAAAAATAAGATATGCCGCAACTATTCACACTTTTCGGACTCCGTTTCATGTTCTACTCTAACGACCATGAACCTATCCACGTGCATGTGGTGAAGGGCGGTGCCGAAGCACGCTTCCAGGTGCAGCCGGAGGTGACGCTGATGGACAACCGGGGACTGAAGCCCGCGGAGCTAAAGCTGGCTGAGTCTATCGTGGAGGAGAACAAGGAGATTATCGCTGCACGTTGGAATGAGTATTTCAAGAACAAGAAGTAATTGATTATGGAGATTACGAAGATTTGGCTGACGCCGACAGAGATTTGGGTGCAGACGGCTGACGGCCGGCAAGCCAGCGAGCGCTTTGCCGACTATGCCGCACTGCGCGATGCCTCGCCCGAGGAGCGCGAGCAGTACACGCTCTCGCCCTACGGCATACACTGGGAACACTTGGACGAGGATTTGTGCTACGAGGGGTTTTTCCGCCACACTGCGGCGGGATAGACTCATAGAGGACAGTCCCCTTGTGAGAATTAAAGAATAAAACAGGAAACGGAAGTCGTCAATTGCGGCTTCCGTTTTTTCGATTGACAAAGGGCGTCCCAGTAAGGGTTTGATAACTGCCGACTTTGAGAGTGTCATACCATTATTGGACGCATACTGCCCTAAGAAGTAATCTGAAATAATCTGAGCGAAATTTACTGGTGCTCGATTCTCGATTTTGAGAGTCGGGCACTTTTTGTTTTGTACTGATTTTGAGAGTGTTGCGTTATACAACTAAAAATAATCTGAGATTATTCGCTCAGATTTGCTCAGATTTGCTCAGATTATCAGCTTATGTACCTTTGCAGTGCAATTGGAGATGCACTGCGAGTGAAGGCTGCGGCTCAGCATAGCTCGAGCGAGCTCGGCTCTGCATTCGCACTTGCACTGTCCTTGCAAACGAGAAAGCTGGCCAGCTCTTTCGGAAAAATTAAAAAATTAAAGAATTAAAAATTGAAGAATTATGGAAGTTAAAAAGAAGTATCGAAAGAAGAACGAGACGTCGCGGCTGCTTGTGCAGGTTGGGACGAAATAGAGTTGGAAATAAATGAAGGTTAAACAATGAAAACGCAGTTTTAAAATGAATCACATTAATTTATCGGATGGCGAGCTGGCTGTATTGGCCGCTCGCATCCAAAAGGACTATGAGTATGACCATCGCAGCGGACGGCTGGTGAACAAGCGGACGGGTAGGGTGGTGAAAGGGAAAAAACATACTGGGACAAGGTATCAGTGTTTTGGCTTTAGGTATCAAGGTAAGGTAAAGTTTCTGAATTACCATTGGGCTATTTGGGCTTGGCACCACGGACGGTTCCCTACGCTGCAGATAGACCACCTGAACGGCAACGGCTTCGACAACCGCATTGAGAACCTGCGTGAGGTCAGCCAGTCGGAGAACATGATGAACCGACAGTTGCCATGGAAACCCAATGCCGACACGGGACTGCCGGGGGTGTGGAAAAACGGAAACGGCTATGAGATAAATGTAGCACAGCACCGCTATAACTACCGTGACCGCTATGAGGCGTTCTGCCAACTCACATTGCTGGGACGAAGATTTAAGAGTTTATAGTTTATGGTTTATAGTTTTGAGAATTTCGACCAAAAGAATTAACATTATGCAGATTTCAGATTTAGCATTTCAGAAGATTAAGGATTTTGAGGGCTGCCGCCTGACGGCTTATCAGGACGCGGCAGGAGTATGGACCATCGGCTACGGCCACACGAAGGGTGTTCGCCGTGGTGACAATATTACGCAGGAGAAGGCGGAAGAGTACTTGCGTGAGGATGTCGAGGAGGTTGAAGGGCAGATTCTTGCCCTCAACCTGAACCTGACGCAGCCACAGTTCGATGCGCTGGTCTCCTTCGTTTATAATGTCGGAATCGGAGCGTTTAAGAAATCGACATTGTTAAGATTTATCCGCGAAGGACGGTCGGAGAACGACATCAAGAAACAGTTCTGCAGCTGGGTATATTCCAATGGCCGCACGCTGCCCGGACTGGTGAAGCGACGTGAATGGGAAGCAATCAGATTTTTCTCACTATTTTAAATTTGAATTAATCGGACAAAATATGAATATTGAAGAAACTAAAAACACCGTTAACAACCAATTAGTTGACAATGGATTGAAGGAGGATTATAAAGAGCCTGCTGTACGCCACATGCTCTTCCACCTTTGCATTGCCATTGACATCTATCGACACATGACGACTGCCGAGAGATTCAAGGCAGGCTATTGGTACCGCAACAATTTCCAGAATTCCTACTCGCTCACAGGATTCT